>JABLTR010077297.1_pt1 | contig 58070 bp, 37 predicted proteins | sample 7160071 | NCBI WGS metagenome assembly JABLTR01 (sample SAMN14651230, study PRJNA627086) | human gut metagenome | isolation source: feces | host: Homo sapiens | reverse complement strand
TGTATCAGGAGGGGCAAGCCCCTTCTGATAAGCTGCGTAGCAGCTATTTGGTTATGAGCAAGTAGCGAAAGCGGATTGCGAATATCCGCTTGACTTCGTTCTCTTAAGATAGTTTTATCATAGCAGGAATTTATGAAATCGTAAATCCGATGAAATAATTGACTTTTAGAGGGTGTGACACTACACTTTGTAGTATGGAGGAAATGTACTATGAAGCTTACATTTAACGAAATTTATTATCATCTGAAAAAGTTATTTTTGATTCGCAGAATTTCCTGTAATCCAAAGAAAATTCTTGTAGAAAAGCCACTTTATTACAGGAAAGGGGAGAATCTTTCAGGGCATATCGTGTTAGTGGAAAATGAAAAACTTGAGAAAATCACGTTGGACTCTCCCGCTTTAAAAGATTGTGTTTTTATCTGTTTTGGAGAGGTAGACACTATATTTTGCAGGACAGATAGAGATTTAATCATACTGGATAAAGAAGTGGAAAGAGAGGAAGTTTTCAACCGGCTTCAGGAAATCTTTTTTTATTTTGAAAAGTTTGAAAAATCGGTTGTAGAGGTGTTTATGGAAAATCTTGATTTTACACACTTGATGAGTTGCTGCGAAAAGATTTTTGAAACACCGGTGGCACTGACAGATGAGAAGTTTGCTTATGTTGCAGCCGTGGATAGAGATGGATATTTTGTACCATTCAAAAATTCTCAAAATGCGTTGGATTTAAAATTTGTCAGTGAATTTATCTGCGATTTTTCTTACGAAAACACCATTAAATTAAAAGGTGTATATAGTTATAGTTTAGAACAGGGAACTTATTTATGTAAAAATATTTTTTTTGAAGGGACTTATGTAGGGAAACTTACGGCACTTTCCTCGAGTTTTCCACTGAAAAACGATTATCATAAGGATTTATTGGAACTGCTTGCAGATTATGTAGAAAAAATGTATGCACGTTATGGTTCTTTTAATCAATCGGATGTGTCAATGGATGAATTACATCGGGTGATGAAACAATGTCTGGATGGAAAAAGCTGTCCGGAGAAGAAGTGGGACGTTGCATTTGAAAATGTTGGATGGAAAAAAGGGGAACATTTCTGTTTGATTGAGCTTCGTTCTAAATGCAGACGAGACAGGGAATTATTTGAACGTTATCTTTGTCCGGAAATGGAACGCAGATGGAAAGATACATGCTGTGTGATTGCAGATAGAGGTCTGTATGTTTTGTTAAATACTTCAAGAAGTCCAATGGTGGATTTTCAGTCAGACCTTGCTTATTTTTTGAGAGAGAATCTGCTGACTGCCGCATCGAGCCGTGAATTTACCAAGACAGAACGCTTTATGTCTGCGGTCAGACAGACGGAGATAGGATTTGAACTGGGGATGAAGAGAAATCCGGAACAGTGGAATTATCGGTTTGATGAGTATGCATTGATGTATCTGATGATGCATGGAGCGGAGGAATTTCTTTCGGAAGAAGTAGATTCCCTGGCACTGCAAAAGCTGATGGAGCATGACAGACAGATGGGGACACAGTATTATAAGACATTGGAATGTTATGTGAAATGTCGTTATAATGCGGCTCATACGGCAAAAGAACTGTTTATTCACAGGAGCACATTTTTGAATCGGTTAGAACGAATCAAGGAGCTGACAAAATTAGACCTGGATGATTTTGCATCCAGGCTGTATGTGGAACTCTCGATTTATCGAAGAGAAGAAAAAAAGTATCTGGATCATTAATTTTTTTCTGCTTCCTGTTCGAGCAGACGAAGAGAGAGATTCAGGTAAAAAATCTCGTCGGGGTCGTCTAAATTAGAATCTAAAATAGATTTTATTTTCTCAAGCCGGTAGAGAAACGTACTTCTGTGGATAAAAAGTTCATTTGCAGTCTGCGTGGCATTTAAATTTTGTTCGAGATAGGTTTTTAAAGTCAGCACATATTCTGAGTTTTGTTCCTGGTCAAGTGCCTGGAGTTTTAACAGATTTTCATAGCAAATCATAGAAGCGGGAAGTCGGCGGGTACATTGCTCTAAAATATAAGGGAGAGCGATATTGTTAAAATGATGAATCCATACATAAGGTTTTTTTCGACTGCCGACATCAAGTGCTGTTTTCGCCTGCACATACTGACGTCTTAGATTCATGTGTCCGGTCATGGCACGGCTGTATCCGGCTTTTAAGAAACTGTCTCGGATAAAATAAGTCAGTTTTGAAGCAATTTCATCACTGCCTGCATGTAAAAGTGAAAGATTAAAAAATGTGACAATTTCATCTTTAAATAAAAAAGAAGAGCAGTCCGGAAAATGATTTTCCATGTAATTACAGATGGCGCGTGTAGTCATATTTTTCTGGTCAAGATAGGTGGTCTGATAGACAAGGCAGAGATATTCATGCCGGGTGTTCCAGCCAAGAGAAGAAAGCTGATGACTGATATCGAGATAGTCTGCACTTCTATCAGAAAGTGTTGTCTGAAGAATACGATGCAAATCATTTGCCTGTCCGGAAATCGGAATATGCTGATGATAGAGCAGATATTCAACATAACCAGCAAGATGGGAGAGCAGACAATATTCGCCCCTGGTAATGGGTTTTTGTGCTTCATAGAGGATAAGCCGGTGGGTAGGAACTCCATTTTGAAAAATGTTCATGGTGAGAGTAGAAATTCCTGTGATATATCCTGGAAAGAAAAACGGAGTCGGACTGTTACAGAAAGACTGATAGGTCTCGTCCTGTGTAAGCGCATTGATGTAATCAATATTTGGTTCTTTATCTGAAAAAATTCTGGATTTTTCCGGGATTTTTTCTTCTCCGGTCTCGGCAATCAGGGAAAAATCCACGCTGATTACAGAAAGTGGATTTTGAAAAATTTTGAGAGCATTGTGAAGAAGCAGAGTAATATCATCATTTTTTAATAAAAAAGTATTTAATTCGTTACTCCAGTCATCATAAAAATCAAAGATGTCCTGCAGAAAATTTAAAACACTGCTTAAAGATGTATTTTCAGAAAGAACGACATAAGGAAAGACAGCAGAGGAAAGTTTTTGAACGTCGCCCCTGGTACCGGTTAAAACTAAAAAATGTTCTTCAAAAATATGAGGAATAAATTCTTCTAAGCGTTTTCCGTGGGCAAGGCAGACATGACCCGGGGTGATTCCCTTGGATTTATCAAGGGGTTCATAAATCGGTCGGGAATCGATAAGCGGTTTGGAATCATATAAAAAAGGGCGCAAAAATCCATCCGCACTTGATAAATTTCCGTAAGCGGTTATTGTAAATTCGGTCTGTAATTTTTCAAAAAGAAGTTCAGTAGATAATTTCATAAAATTTAAGCTCCGTTGCTTGTTAAATAATAAAAGTTTTTGCTTTTTCGGCAGCTTCTATGGCACTGTCGCTATATGCGTCAGCTCCAAATTGTTTTGCAAGTTCTTCGGTTACAGCGCCGCCGCCAACCATAATTTTTAGTTTATGTTTTGGGTCATGTTTTCTTAATGATTTTACGACCTGTTGCATTTCAGGCAGTGCAGTGGTAAGCAGAGAAGAAATGCAGACGATAGAGGCATCCGGATTTTCTTTTACGGCTTTTAAAAATTGTTTTTCGGAAATATCGACGCCAAGGTCTATTACTTTGAATCCGGCACTTCGAAACATCAAAGCAACCAGATTTTTGCCAACATCGTGTAAATCTCCTTCTACAGTTCCAAGAATAATGGTTCCAAGCGACTCATCCTCCAGAGAACCGAATTTTTCCTGCAAAATATCATAGGCTTTTCTCACACTTCTGGCAGCAGATAAAATCCGCGGGATATCAGCATCATTATTTTTATAATATTCTCCGGCTGATTTCATTGCCGGAATCATTGCCTGGTCAATGATTTCCGAGGAGGAGAGGCCCTCTTCGAGACATTGGTAGACAAGAGCCTGTGCATCACGGGGATGTCCGACTTCGATGGCCTCTTTTAGCAGTTCAAGTGTAGTCATAAAAATTCCTCCTGTGTTTGTGTATTAAGTTCACTCTAGCAGATAACAGCTGGTGTAAGCGATGGTGCAGGACCCGTAATAGTATTTTAAATGATTTCTCTCGCAAATCTGAGTGACAAGCATGCCGTAGGCTTCCATGGAAGAAAATGATTTTCCCGGAAAACGGCAGGGAGCATCCGGATAGGTGCAGGTCTTGCATTTCGTACAGCATCCGGCTCCGACAGCGAGCATATCCGGCCAGATCTGTCTTAATATTTTTTCCATTTCATAAAAATGAGATTTATGCTGATGTTCAGTTTCCATCATGCCTTCACCATCAAGCTCGTCTTCTAAGTCCCCGACTGTCTGAACAATAATTCCGTGGGTGTAGCGCCCGATAATTTGACGACATTCCTCTAAACTTCCGCATCCGGGCGGACAGCTCCAGTTTTTCTCATACATGTGACAGGTATCAGCCTGACACATCTGACGGACTTCAGGTAAAAGTTCAATGGTCTTACAGTCAAGGGGTACAATGTGGGTAAATCCCGTTTTGTGACCGATATCTTCTAATTCTTTGTAATTAATCATGAGAGATACACCTCTATTCGATTTATGTACTCTCGGAGTCTTATCGGCAAAGATAAAGATTCCGAGAGCATATATGTGTTAAGAAAAATCAGGAAATTCCAGATTATCGACAAAGCAGTCCTGAAAATCTTCCGATGCGGCAAGTTCAACGAATGAAATCTTTTTAGCAAGTTTGTCTGCGTATAAAAGTTCCTCTTCGTTAATCAATGCGATTTTTGCACCTTCTCCTGCAGCATTTCCAACTGGAACGATTTTATCTTTTAAGTGAAATGGAATCATTCCGATTTCACAGGCACTTTGTGGATTCATATAATTTCCAAAGGCTCCGGCTATGTATACTTTGGAAATCTGGTCTTCGGTGATTCCAAGTTCCTGTTCCAGACTTTCAATTCCGGCTGCAATGGCAGCCTTTGCAAGTTGTACTTCGCGGATATCTTTCTGGGTCAGATAGACACCGTTAAAATTCTGGCTTTCATCTGGTTCAATTAAAGTAAAAGAAGATTTGGACTGGATGAATTTTCCGGAAGAATCAATTAGATGATTCTTTAACAGTTCTGCAGTCAAATCAATTAATCCGGAACCACAGAGACCGACGGGTTTTTCATTTTCAATTGTCGTGTATTTCCAATCACCGTTTTCAAAGTGTACATGGTCAACGGCACCAGCAGCGCCACGCATGCCACACTCAATTTTAGCACCTTCAAAAGCAGGCCCGGCAGCAGTAGAACAGGTGACAAGGCGTTCTTTATTTCCAAGAACCATTTCACCATTGGTTCCAATGTCTATGGTGAGTGTGATTTCTTCTTTTAAGTCCGGGCGGACACAGAGCAGACAGCCGATGGTATCAGCTCCCACAAATCCTGCAATATCCGGTAACATGATAAGGCGTCCGTTTGGATGAATAGAAAGAGAAAAATCAGAGGCTTTTAAATCAAGCATCTGACTGACTGCCGGATTGTATGGTGCATGAACCAGAGATGCCGGAGAAATTCCAAGAAACAGATGGTGCATACAGGTATTTCCGGCAATGATGACCTGATAAATAAGATTTCGTTCAATCTCTGCTTCTTTTGTAAGCTGTCCAATCAGTTTGTTAATGGCAGTCTGGATACAACTGCTTAATTCTTTGGTTCCGTGTTCTAATGCATAGTTTGCACGCATGATAACATCCGCACCAAATTGAACCTGCGGATTCATGGTGCTTGCAACAGCGCAAACTTTTCCCGTGGTCAGATTAATAAGATAGCCGACCACGGTTGTAGTTCCAATATCAAAAGCTGCACCATAAGGAATGACAGGAGCATTTTTTAAATCAAGCAGATGGTTCTTCAGGGTTACGGCATAAATCTTCTCTTTTTGCAACGTATAAATTTGTGAAACAAAGGTCAAGTCAGGTTCAAGGTGTCTCATGTCAGTTCCGGAAACCTTTGTGAGTGCAGTAGTAAGGCGCTGCCAGTCAGAAGCATTTTCTCCGGGTTTTGCTTTTTCCAATTTGATTGCATGACAGGAGAGGGCAGGTTTTAAAAGAACCGGACGGGAAAAACCTTCATGGAGAATGGCATGCTTTGAAGTATGTTTCAGAGTTTCTATTTCTATATCTGAATGAACTTTTGTCTGGCAGGCTTTTACAAGTTCGGATTTTTCCTGAACTCTTATCTGAACCAGACATTTTCCGCAAGTGCCCTGACCTCCGCAGGGGGCATCCGGTATAAGTCCTGCTTTGATTTCAGCTTCTAACAGGGTTGTATTTTCTGGTACCTGGATTACTTGATTTTCATTGATAAAGTGAATGTTAAAAAGTTTCAATAAAATTCCCCCAATAAATGTCAAAATAATAAATAAGGTTGAAATTGTCGTGCATTTTGTATCAATTATAGCAGAAATTAAAAAAACAGTAAATCTATCTAGGCAGTAAAAGTAGAAAAAGAGGCCATGAAAGTACATAGCCTCTTTTGGTAAAGTGTAAGGATTAAAAATGACAAACATCAATATAGAAATTAAGCTACCAGTTCTTTTGCTTTCTGTGCAGCACTTGCAGCATCCGGTGTGTAAGCATCTGCGCCGATTTCATTTGCAAATTCCTGAGTGATAGGAGCACCTCCAACCATAACTTTAATGTGAGAGCGGAAGTCTTCTGCATTTAAGGCTTCTACTGTAGATTTTAATGCAGGCATGGTTGTGGTAAGAAGTGCAGAACATCCGACAATTTTAACATCTGGATTTGCTTTAACGGTTTCGATGAATTTTTCAACCGGAACGTCAACTCCGAGGTCAATGACTTCAAATCCAGCACTTTCAATCATCATGGCAACCAGATTTTTTCCGATATCATGAAGGTCACCGGCAACAGTTCCAATAATTGCTTTTCCACAAACACCAGCGCTTCCGGAAGCAAGATGAGGTTTTAATACATCGACGCCTTTTTTCATTGCACGGGCTGCGACAAGCATTTCAGGTACAAAGATTTCATTTTTTTTGAAACGTTCACCGACGATACCCATTGCATTAATCATTCCATTTAAAATATCAGGAGCGGAACATCCTTCGTCTAAGGCTTCCTGAACAAGACCTGCAACTAATTTAGATTTTCCGGAAACAACTGCATTTTCAACATCTTGAAGTTTACTCATAGTGATACCTCCCTATTATTTCGATTGAATTAATTTTCCAATATATTTTCAAATGTTTAAAGTTAAGCCTTTGGTAATGGACCAATTAAGCCTTCTCTGTACGCTCCGATGTATTCCATACAAAATTCATCTTCACCAAGTAATGCTTCTGTTGCATAGGTAAGACCTAACATATCGCGGTTTGTCGGGTCCATAATTGCACTGTCGAGACCTGCATTCATTGCAAGAATTAAAAATCCGTAGTTAATCAGTTTACGAACCGGAAGATTAAAAGAAATGTTGCTGACAGCTGCTGTAATATGAATCGATGGATACTGTTTTCGGACAGTTTGTATGACTTCGATATTCATTGCAATTCCGTCTTCTGAAGTACAAAGCATTTCAACTAACGGGTCGATATGAATTCGGCTCGGATTAATATTATACTCTTTGGCTTTTGCCATGATTTTGTCAAAGACACGAAGACGGTCGGCTGCACATTTTGGGATACCGGTATCATCACTTAACAGTGCGATAACCTGCCAGTCTTTGTTTTCTTCCTGTGCCATAAGAGGAAAGATTTTGTCAATTTTATCGCCCTCTCCGGATACAGAATTAAAGATTCCGGGACGTTTGCAGAATTTATATGCCTGCGTTAAAACGTCAGCGCTTGGACTGTCAACAGAAATCGGTAAATCGGTTACTTCCTGGATGCAGTCAATCATCCATTTTAAAGTTTCTACTTCTTCGGCTTCCGGAACAGATGCACAACAATCAATATATGTGGCATTTGCAGCAGCCTGTTTTCTTGCGCGTTCTTTGATAAATTCGGAATCACGTTCTGCGATTGCCTTTGCTACAGATGGAATGGAACCATTGATTTTTTCCCCAATAATAATCAAATGAAACACCTCCTGAAACAATATAATTAAGGATTTCCCTTTCGTTTCCTGTTTTTTATATTTATTATTTTAGCAGGGTAGAGAGAAATAACAAGCCGCAGAAAGTGGGGAAAAATTCAAAGTTTTCCTACAAAGTGTAGGAAAGAAAATAATGACATATGAGGGGTTACCTGTCGTAATCCGGAAACAGACCAATCCGGTAATCTCTTGGGGACATTCCGGTATAGCGTTTGAACATGCGGGAATAGTATCCGGCGTCACTAAAGCCACAGCAAAGAGCTGCTTCGGTGATAGAATATTCAGGGTTCCTAAGATAAGGAATGCTTTGTTCAATTCGGTAACGCAGAAGATAATCAAAAAGTGATTCCTGCATGTGTTTTTTAAAAAAACGGCAACATTCGCTTTTACATAAATGAACTGAGTTGGCAATATCATCGAGAGAGATTTTCTTTTCAAAATTTTCGTGAATAAAACTTAAGATGGCTTTTAATCTGGCTGATGTTTTCGGATTCAGAGCATTTTCATTTAAAGAAAATGAGGTTCTGTGTTCGAGGAGCATCAGCCAGATTTTTGTAAGCTGCATTTGAATTTTGATTTCATAAAAATCGGATTTATCGGAGGAAAGGGAGATTAATTCGCAGACCAGTTCTTTTAAATCGTGATGCCAGGATTCGCTGCCATCAAATAAAATAGAGGAAAATTCTTTTGCACTTACAACGGCATCGACATATTTGGTCTGAATCAGACTGTTTTCAAATCCATAAATTAATTTTGAATCAAAAGTAATACTCCAGTAGTAGCAGGCTCTTCCGTCAATGGAGTGACCGCTGTGCAGAGCATTGCAGTTGGAAAACAGTAGGTCTCCTTTTTGGACATGCATTTCATGTCCGTTAATCTGATACATCATTTCGCCCTCTTCAATTAATGTTAATTCGATTTCAGGATGCCAGTGCCAGGAAAAGGTATTTAACTCATAAGATGTGATGCTCTCATGGCTGACCAGAATCGGGAAAGAAACATCTCCATGGCTTTTTAATTCCCTCTGGTTTCGATTCGTCTGTATTTGCATAAAATCTCAATATCCTCCATATAATCCCCATGATATTCCTTGTATTAGTGTCTATAACTCCATTATAATACAAGTAACAAAACTTACAAGTGTGAACGTAAAGAAAAGAAAAATACAATAAAGGAAGGTAAAAAAATGGGAATGTTTGAATCAGAAAAAGAAGTAAGCGTACTGAGCAGTGTTTATGGAGAAGAAAACTTAGCGAAGGAACAGGCAAGATATGAACATCTGGTAACAAAATTTAAAGAATGTTTTGGCGAGGGAGAAGTGGATTTCTTCAGTGCACCGGGAAGAACCGAGATTCTTGGAAATCACACCGACCATAACCATGGAAAAGTATTAACTGCAAGCATTGCAATGGATACCATTGCAGCAGCAAGAAAAAACGGAACTTCTCTGGTTCATGTAATCAGTGAGGGATACAAAGCAATTACCATTGATTTGGAAAATCTGGATTCTGAATGTAAATGCAAAGGAACCTTATCTTTATTAATCGGTATGTTTGAATGTGCTATGAAAAAAGGATACAAAGTAGAAGGATTTGATGCTTATATCACAACAGAGGTAATCGGTGCAGCCGGTGTCAGCTCATCTGCTTCTTTTGAAATGCTGATTTGCGCAATCATGAACTACTTCAGCAATGAAGGAAAAATTGATTATGTTGAATATGCGAAAATCGGACAGTATGCAGAACATGAATATTGGTTAAAACAGTCCGGATTATTAGACCAGATGGCATGTGCAGTAGGCGGAGTCATTGCAATTGATTTCAAAGAGGAAATGCCAAAAGTAGAAAAAGTGGAATTCGGTTATGATAAGTTAGGATATGACTTAATTATTGTAAATACAGGAAAAGGTCATGCAGACTTAAGTGAAGAATATTCTGCAGTGCCGGTTGAGATGAAACGTGCCGCAAAGGTATTTGGAAAAGAAGTGCTTGCGGATGTGGACGAAAAAGAATTTATGGCAAATCTTAATAAAGTAAGAGAAGAAGCCGGTGACCGTGCGGTAATGCGTGCCCTGCATTTCTTTGCAGAACAAAAAAGAGTAGATACTGCAGTAAAAGCAATCAAAGAAGAAGATTATGAGACATTCTTAAACTGCATTACAAAATCAGGAAATTCCTCCTGGAAATGGTTACAGAACTGCTTTGCAACAAAAGATGAGACAGAACAGGCAGTTCCGGTTGCACTTGCGCTGACCGAATTATTTATCGAAGAAGAAGGAAGAGGATACTGCCGAGTTCATGGCGGTGGATTTGCAGGTGTTATTGCAGCAGTGCTTCCAAAAGATTTAACACCAAAATATGTGGAGATGATGACTCCTTATATGGGTGAGGAAAATATTTATGTGATGCAGATTCGCCAGACCGGTGCAGTGCATTTGGATATGTAATATTCTAAAGGATGAAAAAGATGGGATACTTGGCTTAGGTCAGGTGTCCCGTTTTTAATTTTGGGTCTGAAAAGAAATTGTGTTCTATAAACATATTATCAACAACAAAAAAACTTGTATGGGGAAAAATCTTTTTTATTGTGGACAAAATGTGGAAAAGGTATAATAAAAATAGCAAAGATTTGTATGGGAGGAACGAATGGATATGAACAAAAACGATTTTGCGAAAAATCCACCGATGGGATGGAATAGCTGGGACTGCTATGGGGCATCGGTAACAGAAAAAGAATTGAAACAGAATGCAGATTATATGGCAGAGCATTTAAAACAGTATGGCTGGGAATATGTTGTATGTGATATCCAGTGGTATGAGCCGACTGCGGATTCCAGTCATTATCATAAGTTTGCTGATTTATGTATGGATGAATATGGCAGACTGATTCCGGCGGAGAATCGTTTCCCATCCGCAAAAGGGGGAAAAGGATTTAAAGAGATTGCGGATTATGTGCATGAAAAAGGTTTGAAGTTTGGAATTCATATCATGAGGGGGATTCCGCGTCAGGCAGTTTCTGCAAATGTGACAATTAAGGGAACTTCTTATACAGCACGTCAGGTGACACATCCGGCTTCTATCTGCTGTTGGAATTCCGATATGTATGGATTAGATTCGACCCAGCCCGGAGCACAGGAATATTATGATTCTATTTTAGAATTGTACGCTTCATGGGGTGTAGATTATATTAAAGTGGATGATATCTGCGTAAAATATGGCAGACCTGGAGATGAAAGCACATTGGAGTATGGCGGAAATGAAATTGAAATGATTCATCGGGCGATTGAGAAATGTGGACGTCCGATCGTCTTAAGTCTTTCTCCTGGACCGGCAATGGTAGAGCAGGCAGAACATTTAAGAAAATATGCAAATCTGTGGAGAATCACAAATGATTTCTGGGACTGCTGGGAAAACATTATGGAAATGTTTGACCGCTGTAATAACTGGGCTCCTTATGTATCGGAAGGCTGTTTCCCAGACTGTGATATGCTTCCGATTGGCCATATCTCAATTCGGGGATGCGAACATGGTTTAAGTGACAGATGGACAAGACTTTCAAAAGCAGAGCAGAGAACCATGCTTACCTTATGGAATATTTTCCGTTCTCCGCTTATGATTGGTTGTGAATTGACCGATATGGATGAGTGGACAAAATCACTTTTAACCAACGAAGAAGTTTTGGCATTGTTAAAGAAAAGCCGTAATGCACACCAGGCAATCCGTCAGGGGGATATGATTGTCTGGCAGGCAGACGATGAAGACGGAAATGTTTACCTTGCAGTCTTTAATACAACCAACTGGAGTGAGACTTTCGCAATTGATTTTCGGGCGCTTGATTTAACTGGAAGTTATAAACTGCGTGATTTGTGGGAGCAAAAAGAATTAGGTGAAGTAGAAGGAAAACTGGTTGTAGAAGTGGAATCCCATGGGGCGAAATTATATCGGTTGAGTAAATAGAAAAAATTTTGGAAGAGGCAGAAAATCAGGCAGTGTCTAAATGGATGGACACTGCCTGTTTAAATGTCTGAAAATTTAATATTTTTCTATTACACATTGATGTTCTTTACTTTTTTTATCGTAATTAATTCCAACCAGTAAAATTTCTCCATTATAGTCTTCAAGAGCCTTAACATATTTTTTTTCTTTGATTTGCTGGATTGCTGTTTCTGCGGAATGATTCCATTTTAATTCAATAATTAATGCAGGAATTTCCGGGTATTCACGTCTTGGAAGGAATACAAGGTCTGCAAATCCTCGTCCTGCCGGCAGTTCACGGATTGGTTTAAAGTAATATTGCATTGCTGAAAGGTATGCGATTCCTAAAACACTGCTTAAGGAATTTTCGTCATTGTATGCAATGATGGAAGCATAACCTGAATGAATTTCTTCTATTGCTTCAGAAACAGATTCACAATCAAAATCCCATGTTGCCCTTAACAGTTCGTTTGATTTCATCTGAAGTTCCAGAAACTCGTCCCATTGTTCCTCTTCAACAGCGTCAATTAATTCACTTCTGATTTCTTCATTTGGAATAAATGCGCTTCTAATTTTAGAATCATAAGCCAGATAACCTAAGTGAATCAATAATGTTAAGATATCATCTTTATTTTTGAAATTTACCATATCATTTTGATAAGTCGTTGTCTTTACTCTTACAGGTTCACCAGCCAGCATTTTTATAATTGTAGTTTTAAGTCCGTCAAAGTCCATGTTGATAAGCGGAACAATAGATTCATAAGTTCCGGTTTGAGACCAGTAACTTTGAAATTCTTTTCTTGTTAAAATACTTACTATGGATTTTGGATTATAAATTTCGTTTCCGGCAAGAAGATATCCGTCATACCAACGTTTCACTTCATCAAAATCCAGGTCGTATTTTTGGCAGAGCCCTTTTACTTCCTGTTCCGTAAATCCAATATAAGGGGCTAAAATACTTGCATTTAACATAGTAAACTCATCAAAGTTATTGAGCGCTGATTGTGTTTTTAATTTCTTTATCGGAAGAATCCCTGTTAAAAATGCAAGTTGGATAAACTTTGTAGGTTCACTTCCTTTAAATAAACCTCGAAGGAATTTGATATATTCGTCTTGTACTTTTTGGTTTGTGGCTTCATCTCGAATTAATACATCCCATTCATCAATTACGATAATAAATTTTTTTCCGGTAACCATTTTAATTCGGGATAATGCATCGGCAAGAGAATTAACTTCTTCAGGTACTTCATTCGGATAGATTTCTCGTAATTCTTTTAAGGTGCTTTTTATGATAAATGGAACTACATTTTCAACACTGCCTGCCGGTTCGAGACACCACTGAATATCAAGGTGAATGACATCATATTGATTTAAATGTTTTTGAAATGTATCACTTTGAGCAATTTCCAGATTTTCAAACATTTTTTTAGAATTACAACCTCGGCTATAATAAGCTGTAATCATATCTGCTGTGATGGATTTTCCAAAACGGCGCGGTCTGCTGTTACAGATTAAGGCCTGCTTTGTATTTAATACTTTATTGGTATATGTTAAAAGACCTGTTTTATCTACATAAATTTCAGAATTTAAAGCAACTTCAAATGCACTGTTATCTGGATTTAAAAATCTTCCCATGGTTATTCACCTGCCTTTGGATTTTTTATAATTTTTCTACTTTTACACAGCATCTTTTTTTACAGAAAGAAATACCATAAGCAAGAATCTCATTTCTTCCTTCATTTCGCAATTTTTCGTCATATCTGCGTTCTTTAATCTGCATCAGTGCTGTATCGCATGATTTTTCCAGACCAGTAAAGGAAGAAGAATATTTTACTTCAATGACGATCCCAGTATCGGGATTTTCGGGTTCGATTAAAATATCGGAAAATCCATCTCCAGACTCTGCATTGGAGTGAATGAGCCAGTTCGGTTCGCTTCTAAGAAGTCCGAGCAGTAGACCATGATAAAAGTTTTCTTTTTGATTATCACGGGCTTTGGTATCTAAAATACTAATCATATTGCTGAGTGTGTGCGTTAAATAGTTTTGGATTTCTTCAATATTTCCATCTAAAAAAGAAGCACAGAAATTTTGCAGAGGTCTGGTATCTTTTTGAATAATGTTTTTGAACCATTCCTGAATTTGAAGAACGAATACTTCTTTTATCTCTTTGTTTGGAATTTTTAAAGAATAAATCTCTTTTTCTGCTCTGCATGTCTGAGTAAGATATCCGGTGGTAAATAATACGCTCCACAAATTATCAATTGTGGTGTCAATTTCATCATAAGTCAGTTCTAATCGGATTGCTTTTTCAATGGATTCACCATGAATGAGGCGTTCAATTTCATTTTTCGTGGTTTTATCAGCTTTGTCTATGAAGCGTTTCACTAAATCATTTCCGCTTGTATTAATCCAGTAAGATTGAGGAGGGGCTTTCGGATCCCCACTTAAACGGTCAACATGATTAATCACATCCCATGGACAATAAACATCAGCATCTCCAAAACGATATCCGTCATACCATTCTTTCATTTCCTGTAGATGTTCTTCTAAGTGATAAGTATTTAAAATTTGTGTCACTTCAAGGTTCGTGAAGCCAAATTGCTCGTCAAAACGGGCATCGGAAATGGATAAAACTTTAAAGTTGTTGAGTCCTGTAAAAATACTTTCTTTTGAGACACGTAAACAGCCTGTCAGTACAGCAAACTGAAGAAAATCATTTGTCTTAAGTGCCTGACCTAATAAACCACGAATGAGAGAAACCATTTCTGTATAATAACCATGTTGAAATGCTTTATCTAAAGGAACATCGTACTCGTCAATCAAAATAATTGTCTTTTGATTATAGTGTTTGCTCAAAAGCTGTGATAATATCTGCAGACTGGATGTCAAGATTCCTTTATCCATGGAATAGTGTCCTTCGGATAAATCAATTAAGGCATGGTATTTTTTCTTATCGTTATCGGATAGCCTGTCACTGTCTAATAAAAATTGAAAACGTTCGGCCTCCATTCCAATCAGTTCACTTAAATGATATCGGGCTTCCTCAAAAGTGAGTCCGTCTACGTTTTTCAATGAAAGAAAGATGACAGGGAATTTTCCCAGATAGGTTTCACAAAGGTCTTTATTTTGTGAAATAAACAGACCATCAAAAAGTGCGGGGTCTGTTCCAATTTCAAAAAAGCATTGCAGCATACTCATATTCAAAGTTTTACCAAAGCGTCTTGGGCGGGTAAACAGGTTGACTTTTCCCCACTGTTCCAGTAATTGTTTGATTAGCTTTGTTTTATCGACATAGTAAAAGCCTTCTGTACGGATTTCTTTAAAATTTTCGATGCCGACAGGTAATTTTAGAAGTTTGGTCATTGATATGCCACCTTTCAAAAGTCACAGATTTAGAGTTTAATCATACGCAAATAGTATATCATTAGTATACCATTAGAAGCTGAAGCGCAACAACAGATATTGATAAATTTGTATGTATTCTAAATTAATTATATCGGATAATTTTTGAAAACTGGAAGAGTAAAAAAAGAGAGAGTACTGTCAATTCAGTAAGAAAAGCGGTCGTGACGATTAAGAAAATAAGATCTATTATATAATCACAAAAAACAAATATTCTTATCAAAAGTCGAGGTGAAAAACATGGACAGGATTAATAGAATTTTTACATCTAATGAAATAAAAGAAGTAGTAAAAGAATTAATCTTTTTTGCAGGAACAATCGGAATTGGATTGTTATATGTAAAATTAGTTCCGATGGAGGTAGATGAATATCTTCGACTTCGCATGATTATGAATTACAGTCATGATATGAAAGAATAAAAGGTAGAAAGATAGTTTTATTTTTATTTCTGAACTAAACAGGAAATAAAAATTTGCTATAAATAATTTAAAAGGAGGAAAGAATCATGGCATGTCCAGAAAGAACAGAAAATACGAAAGGTGATTGTACAGACCGCTCATGGTATCCGTACATTTGTGCTCTTACAGGAGCAAAAATTGATAGTGATAAAAATCGTAGAAGATGCGAATACTCCTGTGATTACAAAGAATGTCGTGCATACAAGGAAGAGTACAATAGATAGCATAGCTATTGAAGTGACAAAGTAGTTGGTAATAAAAAAAGAGAGTAAAGGATTGGATCTGGTTTGAATCAGATTCAATCCTTTATTTGAAATCAAATGAGATTTAAGGCAGTTAGATTTGGTATAATTATATTAGGAATAAGAGTGCATAGCAGGGGAAAGGAAAAACTATGGATAAAAAAAATAGAAGAGATGGCATGACACAAAAATCAGAAAAAGAAGTTGAAAAATTAAAGTTGAAAATAACATATCCTAATAACAAAGTGGATCTTGCACTTGAAAAAGAAGGCATACAAAAAGAGATGGAATCCATCAAGAATAAATTGTTTCCTAATACTTGGGAAAATAATTTAGAGCGCTGGCAGTCAGCTTTTCAAAAGGTATACATTGATTTAAAAGAGTTATATTTGCATGACCCAAAAGTTCAAAATAGTGATTTTGTCAGAGAGAGATTTAAGAAAGAAGTTTGGAATTATGAAGTCCTTTCATACATGTTGAATCAAGCAGTTTCCGTAGGAACTTTAAAAAATTGGAATTCTGGAAAAACAAGTCCGAGACTTAATAAAAGAGATGTTGTAATACAGCTAGGTTTTTTAGCAAAATATGATGAAGAAAAAATGAATAAACTTTTAAGATATGCAAACCTCCCACTTTTATATATAAAAGGAACACGAGCAAACAGAGGAATGAAAATAAACATTAATGATTATGTGTACAGGCGAATGATAGAACAAAAATATCCTTTTGAAACAGAATCTTTTATTGTTGCAGAACGATGTTCAGCTAAGGCGACTGACATAATACAAAAAGCAGTAGAAGAGGCTATAAATGATAAGAAAAAAGAAATTGTTCCGCCGAAAAATCCGACAAGTTCTATCATTGAAGATGAAAAAAAATTCAAAAAAGAAGAAAGTTTTTCGATAGGAGAAGAAGAATGGATTTCAGATATCATTACCTATGTAGAGGAACATATTTCTTCGTTTGCATATTCGTATATCAAATTTATGGGGGATTTGGCAGATGATTTTCAAAAGAACTATAAATTATCAATTTCTGGAAAACAATATCAGTGTTACGATGAAGAAATTGAGTTATATTATGATGAAGAAGGGATTAGTTCTATCAACAAATTGACAGGAGAATGGGAAGGGTATTTAGGTGAAATTTTATCAACTGCTTTTAATACAAAAAAACATAAATTGAGAATGAAAATGTATGTTCCTAATCGGGAAGACATTATCGTATTGGCATTACTGTTAGCTGGAGATGATAAAAAAATAAATACATATTTAGCGGATTGTAGTTTTGAAAAATTATATCCTGCAGATAAAGTAGAAGTAATTATTTTGTATGGGAGACAAAAAGGGAGAGAACTTCAGCCGGAAAGTGTTATTGAATTAGTTTGTAAACGTTATCCTGAGTATGAGGATAAAATAAAAAAATTATATGAAAAAAATAAAGAAGCCCTGTCAGAGAATATTATGTTGAAATCTTTGCAGGTATTTGAGTGGATTAAATTTGCATGGGAATATGCAGGAGTATCAGAGTATGAAGAGGCAAAAAACTTGTGTAACCAATATCCAGAAGGCTGGCTGATTAGAAGTCTATGTGAAGAAATTTTAAGCTATTAAAATATTAAAAAAGGAGATTTTTCAGTTATGGCATATATTATGACCTATGAGAACTATGAATTGAAATATTATGATATTAAGTCATTTGAAAACGATAAAGAGTATTCGGTTGGACGTAATGATGAAAGTAAAAATATAAAGAATGATATTCAATATGTTTCAGATACAATTTCAAGAAAGAAAGGAATTTTAAGATTTAAGTTTGGAGTTCCTCGTTATAGAAATTATCAGTCATCGTCAGTATCAGTGCCAACTTTCTTTAATAATTGTGATATTGGAGCAAATGAAGTGTCCTTTGAACTAGGAGATGTGTTGGCATTTCCAGGACATAACTATAGATGTGCCATGTTAATGTGTGTTCCACAAAAGAAATGGGGATGCTATCGTCTGGCGAGACAGAATTTTAATGTTTGCGTGACAGTTGATGAAGAGATTTCATTTAAAGAGGGGATTCCTGTATTAGAATTTCATTTTATTGGAGGAAAATATCATATTACAGTGCCAGATAAGATTGAGGAAGTCCCGATTATTTTAAGTGATAGATATAATAGTGAAGATGAAGAGATAACAGAAGATACGATTGTTGAATATGAGCGTGTGTATCGTATTTTAATAGAGGATTATTTATTGGTGATAGGGGGAGATATTATCTTATATGGAACAATATAAGTCAAAAATAATGGCGTTTGGGATGTCGAAGAAGGGATTACAACGTGAAAATAACGAAGATAATTATCAAATGGGAGTTTATTATAAAAAAATATTTATAGAACAGGATTCCCATACATTTGAGTCAGATTATAATGATAGATATCAAATAGTTTCGGTTTTTGATGGTATGGGCGGCGGAGAAGGTGGAGAGAAGGCATCTTTATATGCGGCTAAAGAAATATATCTGGCATACATGAAATTGCGGGCAAATGTATCTTTATATAAAGATGTAGAGGTTATAGTTAAAAATGCTTTTCAATCAGCAAATAACAGAATTATAGAGGATAGTTCAGAAATTCTTGGTACGACAGGAGTAGTCGGAATTTTTGATTTGAAGCAAAATTTAACAAAATTTATCTGGTCTGGAGATTCAAGAGCATATTTGTATCGAGATAATCAGTTATTTCAGCTCACAGAGGATCAGTCATTAGGAGCAGAGCGTTTACGACAGAGATATTATACAAAGCAGAATTCACAGTATCGGATTGATAGAAATAAATTGACAGGATATATAGGAAGTGATGAATATGGATATATTTTTAGACCATTAGAGTGTGAGTGGATTCCTATTAAAGAGAGGGATGTGTTTTTGCTTGCAACAGATGGATTTTATGAATCATTTTCAAATGAAGAACTGAAAAAAAGAATTAAAAGTTGTAAGGAAAATGTTTGTGCAGATAAAGTAAAAGATGTATTTAATGTGGATGATTCAGAAGATGATGCAACATGTATTTTTACTATTGTAAACGTATAACGTTGATTTAGGAAAGGAACGGTTATGTCTGAAATAATACAAGATTTTAAACAGGATTATGGTCGAAAGAAAAAGATAAAAGAAATTTATCACTTATCTGAAGAACCCTTTTATGTGGATAGTGGGGCTGGGGGAGTAGTATATGGAGCATATATGAAAAAAGCAGATGAGAAGGTAACAACTATTGAAAAAAAAGCTATCAAAATTGTTCCTGGAATTGCCATAAAAGTTTTAAAAGATATAACAGAAAATGAATTAGAACAAAAATACAAAGAGATAGAAACAACTATAGAAGAAAATGATATTCAGGTAAAACGAGAAATATCGAATTGGCAAATGGCAAGTAATTGTGAACATATATTGCCATTGGATGACAACATTCAGGTTATAAAGTGGAAATATAATGAATATATAGGAATTGACTATGCGCTTCCTATGCCATTTGCTTCTTGTTTAACAAAAATAATTGATAAGTATAAGAAAGATAATTGTACATTAAATGAGACAGAAGATAAAATTATTCAAATTGGGATTGATTTATGCAAAGCATTAGAAGAACTTGAAAATCTTCCGACACCAATCTGTCATCGAGATATAAAACCGGCGAATATTTATTATTTAAATGAAAAATATTGTCTGGGTGACTTTGGTATTTCAATTGAAACAGGAAAAACACAGCGAACTGGAACAGGAACAGAAGCTTATCGTTCACCAGAACAGGCGAAACATGTTCCACAAAGTGAGCGTGATCATAGACAGGATATTTATTCTCTGGGCCTGGTATTGTATGAATTGGCAGATAAACATAGAATTGCAGATTATGAAAATGATTTATCAATGCGGAGACCATTGCCACATTTAACGAATCAATATTCGAGAGGATTAGATCAGATTATCCATAGAGCGACACAGTATTATGTAAATGCACGATTCCAGCATGCCTTTGAATTTAGAGAAAGTTTGGAAAAATTACAGGCAGACCGAACTTTTAAATTATATGATGAGGAAGAGGAAGAACGGTATAGAACGAAAGATCCAGAATATATAGATAGTCCTTATGCTGAAATAGAAATCGTTTTTTCACCTGAAACACTTTGGAATGCAGGAGCATTTTGGTATGAAAAAAGTAAAGAAGAAGGAAATCGTTTTTTAGAACTTAAAATTGATGAGAAAATCATGCCATTAGCAGCAGAAAAAAATCAGGATTCTTATCGCTTCCCTGTTAATGTATATAAAGAAGAGGATATAGAACATTCTAAAATAGAATTATCTCAAATTATATCTAAAATAGAAGAGATTGATGATATGTATTTGATTGGAGAAGGTGGTATAGGAAAAACAACAGCATTATATTCAGTGATGGAAAATACATATAAAAAAGATGCATTATATTCAGAAGATAAAGAAAAAGTAGTGATTCCAATTTTTATTGAGTTGTCTAAAGCACCTATCCAATATGTAAAAGCATACGACAGTTTTTCCTCTACATTTATACGCAGATATATATATTGTATTACCGAAATGAGAAGAAAAAAATTAGGAACAGCAGAACAAGAAAAGCTGATGCATGATGTAATGGAAAGAGATGAAATAAGTGAACTTGAACAGATAGATTCCCTGTTAATGAAAGAAAATAGTAAGGCGCATTATTTATTATTGCTGGATGGACTCAATGAGGTTTCACGAAAACAATTTGAACCAGATGCTCAGGGAAACAGTGGCTCGGCAGCAGAGATGATTTCTTATGAAATACAAAAATTACAGACATATAAAAATGTGACAGTTGTTATTACAAGTCGTGCGGATGAAACATTTTATTTTGGAGAGAATATAACAAAATATCATTTGATGGGACTTGAGGAAGATACTATAAAAGAATATTTGGAAAATCATAACATATCAGCAAAAAATATGGAAGGAAATAAGCGTTTAAAAGAGACGTTGAAAGTTCCGTTGTTTTTAAAACTTTATAGTAAGTTAAGCTCCGTAGAAAAAATTTCAACTCCAGGAGAAATCTTATATGCATTTTTTAATGAACGAACGCATGAATATTCCGTTAGACTTAGATTAAAGGAAATCGAGGCAGAACAGCAACAATTTAAAGCTCCGTATATGGTGAACTTTATAACAGAAAAAATGCAGTTGTTTATTATAGATTTTTTGATTCCGGAAATTGGATGGTATATGGAAAAAAACGAATTATATACCATTGATAAGGAAACTATAAAATGTATTATTGAGCCTGTGTTAAAGGGGACACAGGATATAGATATATGCGGAAAATATGGACGTGCCTTTTTTAAAGAATATCATAATGGAGAAGATGGAAGTATTAATACACAAACGTATGCGGAGCAATTATTAAAACTGAATTCACATGGGGATTATGTGGATGATATTATTGACCATTGTGTATATTCTTTGGGGATATTTTATGTGAATAATCAGGAGTATGGGTTTATTCACCAGCATATTAGGGATTATTTTGCGGCTTTAAAAATAGTTACAGATATTCGATTAGCAAATTCAATTTTACAAGTGGATAAGACTGCAGCTATTAACCGGATATGTGAATTAAACAATAATTTATTAAGTGTATCTGTTGTTCGATTTATGAGTGATTTATCCATAACAGTTAGCACTAAAAGTAAGTATGATTTTTATACGAACGCTCTGAATATTTATCGTAATTCCTTTGAAAAAAATAACGGTATTGGTGTAAAAAACATAATAGAAATTTTATATAAGGCAAAAGGAAATTTGTCGGATATGGATTTTTCAAACATTGATTTGAGAAATTGCCAATTATATGGAATTCATCTTGAAAGATCCATTTTTACAAACTCTAATTTATCAAAGAATACTTTATTTTTTAAGGGACATAACGGAGAATTTTACAGAGCTGGTTTTGCACCAGATGGAAAGCATATTTTTTCTATTGGGTTTGATCAAACATTAAGTATTTGGAATACCCATGCCATGACTGAAGAATTTGTGCTTTCCCTGCAAGGACAGGAAGACCTTATTGATGCCAAATATAGTGTTTCTGGACATTTATTTTTTATCATTAGTTGCATTCAGGGAAAAGTTAAAAGTTATGTTATTTATGTTTATGATTCTAGGACTATGAAATGTATTAAGCAGAAAAAATTTCTAAGTGTCACGCATAATAGAGAATTGTTTAATTCTGTGGAAATAAGCCCAGATGACAAATACTTAATTGTCGGCGATATTTTTAATGCTATTTCTGCATATCCGCTTTATGAGAACGAAGAAAAAAAGAAAATTGTTTTAGGAAGTTTATTTTCAGCCGTAACAAATCATGATAAATGCCCACAAATAGTGGCTGATCCTCAGAAGAAATATCTGGTTGTAGTATTTCCATATGACGCAAATGTTGTGTTCTTTAGTACTGATACATTAAAAGAGAAATTCAAAATTTCCATACCGGATGTAAAATATTGTGAATATATAAATCATTTGTTTTTTAGTCCATCTGGACAATATCTCGCTATTTGTGTATTTGATACGATTCATATTTTAGATGTTGATAAAAAAACAATTTTAAGAAGTCGGACGTGGGATTCTGAAAAATGTAAATTAAAAAGACAAGAATGCAAGTTTATAATATATCATTCAGAAATATGCATGTTGCTAAAATATGAAACGAAGGATGAAAAGTATTCTTCATACAATGTTATTTTATGGTCATTTTTCTTGAATACTGATATATTAAAATTAAAAGGTGATAGTTACCGTGAAATCTATGATTGTTTTGAAGACATAATACTTTTTAGATCTTTCAATGGAATTCAATTAGCCAATATAAATAAAAAAAATAATAAGTTTTTATTTGAAGAAAAGTTATATGGTTCTCCAAATGTTCAAAATGCTATATACTCGACAAATGGGTTGTATTTAATTATATATTCCAGAACACACGTACAAATATGGGATTCAGGAAATTTACATTTAATATTTGAAGTAAATTTCCAAGACTTAATAAGTTCTGTTTTATGTACTTCAGAAAACCTATATATTACTTTTACGAATGGAAAATTTCAAATTATTGAATTACATACTTGGAATCAGATATATGAAATTGAAAAATTTAGTAATGTTGAAGTTTTTTATATAAGTCCAAAGCAAAATTTCTTGATTGCACATATTTGTGACGGAACATTTGAACTATATGACATACATACAATGGAACTTTTAAAATCCTTTACAGGTGATTCATTTGCTTTCAATGACGATGAAATACATTTTGTTATTGGACACAACTATACAAAATATAGAGATAAAGAAACAGAAAATCATACAATTTTTACAGAATGGAAATTAAATAAAGATAAGAGTAACTATAATTTTGAAATAATTAATACAATTCCAGCGGAGACAATCATTAAATTATTAAAATCTGCACGTTTTGCAGTTAGTGATGTAAGTTATTTTTATATTGAGAATTCAATATTTCTTTCTGATTCGAATAAGTTCGTAGTATATTTTAGGCTTACTTATTCGACTCGATCTATATTTATTTTATGGGATATGAATAAAAACAGATGTGAAAAATTAATTGATTTAGATGGCGTTAGTATTTGTGATTTTGATAATGTACACGTTGGTCTATATGTTTTAATATATATAAATGGTTCAATAGAGGCTATTAATTTACGTACTTTAAAACAAATAAAAATTAAGAATATGAAATTTTCTTATAATATTAATGATATAAAAAACATACAAAAAAATTTATTATTAGAGACTCCAGATTTCGTTGCTATTTATAATCTACAAACAAAGAAATATATAACCATTCCATTTTTTTCGAATTTACATGTCAAAGACGCTGTTTTAAATACACTCTCTGTAAATTCCAGCTTGGATGCATATTCTCTTAAAATACTTAAAATGTATGGCGGAAAATTAGAATAAATATTTTTGTTATATTATGAAAAAACTGAGAAGGAGACTATTATTTTTCTTCTCAGTTTTTTCTAAGTTCAAATAAAAACATTGCAGATTCATCCTTGTCAAACTTCTATACTTTCACTAGATTTTTCGGAAAAACTTTCGGATGATATAAATTTCTGGTCAAATTTCTCCATCATAATTCGCATACTGTTATTCAGCGAATAGATATTGCTTTTCAAAATGGAAAAGGTATTCGTGTAATCTGGATAATAATTTTTGCAGTACGAGGCCATAGGAAGAAGAAAATCATCGGTCTCTTTGATGTATTTTCGCATTCGGTCAAAAGTAAAGGCGTATAAACTGGTACTATTATGTAATCGGTCACTGAGTTTCACTAAAGCAGCCTGGCAGTTCTGCTCTATGTTTTTAAAATAGATGCTTAATTCATAGTTATTTAACCCTGGTTTTTTGGTTAAGAGGGTAATGATATCCAGTACTTCTTGAGTGAGATGATATTCAGTAATAAGTTCTTGTCCATGAGAGGGAAGTTTATCTTGACAATCTTCAAGAATATCATGGAGCAAAGCTGCTGCAAGAGTAGTATCATCATCGATTCCATAACTAATTAAAGTAGTACATACTTTTAATGGATGGATAATGTAAGGATTTCCATCTTTTCGATACTGACCGTTATGAAAATGTCTTGCGACGGCTAATGCAATTAAGGTTTGTTTTAAATTTTTAGCAACCGCAAATCCTTTGATAAACATATAAGATTTAATATATTTATCAGTATCGAATTTGTTGAAAGTTTCATTTAATCCAATGATTTTAGGGGTGTTTTGCATCTGGCTTCCTCCTTTATATAAGTGCTTTGAAGTTTCTAAATATTATTTTATATTATGAATTAAGCTAATAGAATGGAAGGTTTAGTATTGGATTGTCATCGTGTCTTTCTTTTGATTGTGGTAATCTTATTTTAAAGTGTTTATAACTGCAAGTTTATAGAAAATCTGGATTGATTGAAGCTATAATTTTAATGAGACAAAGTTTCAAAATGAAATCAATCTGGTCAGGATGAAATTCTCCAAATATGATTTAATAAAAGCATAGAAATACAAGATATTGTCTATGGAATGATGTATAATTAAGACATTAGTAAAAGTGTGTGGAAAGTACAAAAGAATCAAAAGAAAGGAACGAGAGCAAATGGCAAAATTAGAGTTAATAAAGAACCTTCAACAGACCTTAAAAGAAATGAAAAATGCCAGAGCAAAGCTTGATGAAAACATAGAATTATTTAGGAACAATAGTTCTAACGGAGAGTTTTTTTCGGAGAGTATAGGAGAAAAAATCAGGGAACAATTAGAAAGTGTTTTAAAACTTCAAAAAGACTTTTCGGAAAAATATAGTGAGATAGACGAGAATTGTGAAGGGACACAGATTTGTATTTTAGAGGAAAAACTGAGTGCATTACAGAAAAAAGAAGAAGAGAAAAGCAAGTATAGAGAGGCAGTCAGCTTTTTTATGAATCTTAGTTCTGAAAATGCAGATGTTGTAAAAATTCTTGGTGAGAAAAAATCGGATTTAGAGAAGGTAAAAATCGAAGAATCAGACAGAGAAATGCTTGAAAGAGAAGTTGGTCCATATCTAATGTTATTAGAAGCATACAAGGAGTCTGATGAAAGAGCCAAATTTAAATTGATGTATAAACTGGCTTCTTATTTTGAAGAAGAAATTCTGGAAGAAATTCAATTCAAGACGATTCTTGTGGAAGAAAAAGCAGAAACTGAAAATGTGTCAGAAATAGTGCAGGAAATAGAGGATGAAAGTGAATCAGCTGATACAGAAGAAGTAGAAAGTGAAGTAACTGTCACGGAAGAAATAGAGGGGGAAACGGCTGTAATAGAAGAAGCGGAGAGTGAAAATGAGATAGTTGTTGCGGAAGGAACAGAGAGTGAAAATGAAATAGTTGTCACAGAAGAAGCAGAGCATGAAATCGAAATAGCTGTAACGGAAGAGATAGAAGATGAAAATGAAGCATCTGTGACAGAAGAGGATATTTCAAGATATCAGGAATTAATGGTAAAAGAAATCCCTTCTGATTTACGAGTTTTAAAGAGCAGTAAATCTGACGCAAGATTTAGTGTGGAGAAATTTAAAAAAATTATTTTTAAGCAGTTCATAAAAGAAAAAATAGCGTGTCTGGTAGAAGCATTGGATTCGTGTGGTTATACGATAGAAAGCGTGGCTGTAGAGAAAGGATTAAAGACTGAAAATCTGGAACACGCAACGGAAAAATTATATATGCAGGGCTACCTTAATAAGTATATTGTTACGGGAATGGGCGCATTTTATGTGCTTTCTTCAAGAGGAGAAAAAATTTTTCAGACAAAAGAATCGTTAGGATTTATTAATCGTTGTATAAAAAATAAAGTATCTGGTTTGAATGAAAAGGGAGAGAAAATTAAGGATACTGCTGATTCTGCAATGGCTAGAATCCTGGCATTAGAAACAGTGAAAAAGCAGACAGAATTTGTACCGGATTATAAGTTTGAAGTCAGTTATTCACACTTGGGAACAGACCATTTTATAAGGGGATATTCTGATTTTGATGAAAAAGAAACGAACTGGTTTGCAGGAATTGTTACGGAAAACCCGGAAGAGTTTAAAGAGCTTGCTGAAATGTTAAAGGGACAGGTAAAAGAAAATGATACACTGATTGCAACAGGTCGAACGATAGAAGACGCAAAAAAAGTGGCAGAATGGTTAAGAGAAGAACTGGATGAAGTACATCCGAAACAAATCTGGTACTATGGATATGACACCAAAGGGGCATTTGATTTAAATGCGGATGAAGAAATTGAAGTTGATTTTTCTGAGCCGGAGTTGGAGAAAACAGATGAAAAAACAGAACTGGAATCAGAGTCAGATGTAGAACATTCTGAAGAAAAGATAGAGCCAGAAGAAATACCAGAAGAACCGGAAATGCCAGAAGAATCAGAAATACCAGAAGAACCGGAAAGTCCAGAAAAGCCGGAAGTGTTAGAGTTAAAGATTGCACCGAAACAGCATAAGAGTTTATCAGAAGAGGATAAATCTGCGTTAAAACGTAATTATGAAGAAATGCTGAAAAATAAAAAATTCTATATTGCGTCGGCATATCTGAAGGCATTATCAAAAGATATTCCGGAGTATGAATCTGTTTATCAGCAGTTAGCGTATGCTGTAAACGACCCATTAGAAAATTGTACTTATAATTCAGATACTCTTTTTAATGTTTATTATTATGATGGAGCACCAATTTCTGATTATTATGTTATTTCTGCTACACTTAGAAATTATTTCTTAGACCAGTTTAGTTATGATTATTCGCTGCAGCAGCTTCAATCAATGCTCGTAGAAAATCGTATTTTGGCAAAAAATCCGGTTCTTGAGGAAATCCTTTATACGTTGATGGAATTTAAGAAGAAATATAACAGAGGGTTAGACCGGTATGCAGATTATCGAGCAAAGGAAAGAGCAGACTGGGAAAGAACTCTGGAAGAAATTAAACGGGAAGCCCGACAGTATTATGAGAATTTCAGCAGTGGTAATTTTAAGGAAAGTGCATCACATCGAAGATTTATTGAAACAGAAAAATTATTATTAAAGGATTTATGTGAGTACCTTAGAATTGTAAAAGAGGATGACAGAGAATTTTTAGAAGTTCTTGAGGATTATTTGAGAGAAACGTTTATTAAAAATGACGCAGAGATTTCAGAAGAAAATTTAGATACGGAAAAGTTAAATAAAGTGTTAACTGAATATTGGGAGCTGGCTGCACAGAATCTGAATTCTGTGAAGAGAACTTCTGATTTAATGAGCAGTTTAAGAATGAATTTGTATAAGAAAGAGAGCAAAATAGTAAACATTCTTTGCAGATATGTTTCTTTAATGAAAGCTTCTATGACAGATGCTCAGGATGCAGTGTTTGGCGAATATAAAAAGTTAAGAACTGTTTTATTGGAAAAAATTTCTGATGTAATAGTACAATTGGAAACAGTGCAGGAAGATAATTTAGAAGAGTCATCAGGAAAAGCTGTCTTGGCTGAAACATTGAGTGAGTTGAAAGAGAGACTGGAAGGAACTTATCAAGAAGGCAGATATAAGTATTATTATGTGGGATTTTTAAGAAATGATAAAGTTTTATTAGATGAAAACTTTATGCCAATTTTAGATGATATATTAGAGCTTCCTGAATTTTCGACTGCTTTGAGAATTATGAAACATTATTCAGAGCCGGAAAAAGAGTGGAAAGAACGTCTGGATGAAATCTTTTGTGGAGAAGATGATTATGGAGAGGCAGAGCTTATTTTAGAATATGTCAACCGCTGGAATATTGAGCCGGAAGATTTTTCCGAAGAAAAATACAACGTAGAAAAAGCAGTTGAATTTGTTGAAAAGGATGCAGAAAACAAAAAGGAAGAATTTATTGCAGATGTTGAGCTGGCTCAAAGTTATGGTCAGATTAATAATGTTGTAGAGGACAGCAAAGAAATTATGATTCAGATTATGGAATCATGGTATAAATGGTGTGCAGACACAAAAAACTATGGATTTTTTGCAAAAATTCTTGAAGCATTTAAAGAAAAAATCAAAAAAGACGCACAGGAAAGAGCGGTAGATTTGCAAAAGAATCTGGCGGTTTATCTGGAAAAAAATCCGTTATGGAAGGAAGAAAAAGAGATTGCAAAAGCTGTTGGACAAATCAAGGATCGGATTGAACAACAAAACTATGCAGCAGCAGAAGATTTATTAAATCGTATTATGACCAATGACTTAAATTGGGATTTTGATTTTGAAAGTGAAGATTATCTGGAAGATTTCTGGGATGAATATGGAAGTATTTACAGTAAAACGGCAAAACCAGGAGTGACTTTAAAGGTTCTGGCAGATAATTCAAAATTTCTTACCAACAAAGATACAAAAGGTGGAAAACGGCTGATAGAACATTGGCCAAAAGGGAATACGAACGTAAGCGCAGAAATATTGAGAGAACTTTTAATTTCACTTGGTTTTCAGGTAGAGCGCATCACAGAAGAACTGTCGGTTAATGAAAAAATTAAGAATTTTTTTGTCGTATTAAAAACGCCTTTAAATGGCAGAAAAAGTAATTATAAACATCCAATCAGTGTGTTTGGTTCAGAAGCGGAAAAAAATGGATTTCGAGTTGTTTGTCTGTTTGGCAAGACAGATGCAGACCGCTTAATTGATACGTTTAAGGAAATCGGAAATGCAAGAAATACTTTGGTGATTTTAGATTATGCCCTCACACAGTCAGACAGACGAACTTTGGCAAGAAAAGCAAAGATGCATACGACAGGAAAAGTTTTTGCCGTAATTGACAGAGTTGCCATTAGCTATCTGGCGAAACATTATAATGAAACTGCAATCAATCGAATGTTGATGTCGATTATTATGCCATTTGCTTCTTATCAGCCTTATGTAGTAAATTCAGGGGATGTTATGCCACCGGAAATGTTTATTGGAAGAAAATTTGAACTTCAGAAAATTGAAGAGGCGAAAGGTGTCAATCTGGTATATGGAGGACGACAGTTAGGTAAATCTGCTTTACTGAAGATGGCTCGAAAAGATATTGATAAAAATGAAAATGGAGACCGTGCTATTTTGGTTGATATTAAATATCTGGACTATAAAGCAGCAGCCAAAAAAGTTTCGGAAACTTTATACGATGAAGGATTCTTTAAAGAAGAATATACGACAGATGACTGGCATGAATTAGCGAGAAATATTAAGAAGCGTTTAAATGATAAAGAAGACCCGATTCCGTATTTCCTGTTGATGCTGGATGAGGGAGATGCGTTTATTGAAAGCTGTGAAGCAATCAGATATCAGCCATTTGATGAATTAAAAGATATTCAGAGTATTGGAGAAAAGAGATTTAAATTTGTGGTTGCCGGTCTGCGTAATATTATCAGATATAAGCGTAAGGCTGCGTTAGAAAACAACTCGGTACTTCCGCAGCTTCAGTCCTTAACAGTAAAACCGTTTAAAGTAATTGAAGCAAGAGAACTGCTGGAAGTTCCTCTTTCCTATCTGGGATTTCGTTTTCCAAAAGATAATGAAACAGAAGTGCTGGTTTCTACAATTTTTGGCACAACCAATTATTTTCCGGGGCTGATTCAATTGTATTGTCAGAAATTAATTGAAGCAGTACAGAGAGACTATGCGAATTATACGGAGGACAGTACACCGCCTTATCTTGTTCAGAAAGACCTTGTGAAAAAAGTTCTGGCGGACAAAACTCTGCTTCAGGAGATTAAAAAGAAATTTGATATTACACTGGGCGTAGGCGATGATGATTATTATAACATTATTGCACTGTTGGTGGCTTATCATTATTACCAGGAAAAATCTCAAAATGGATGTAGTGTAGATGATGTGAAAGAGATTGCGAATGGATTTTACATTAAGAAAATTGCAACTCTGGATACGGAAAAAATCTCTGCGCTTATGGAAGAAATGAGAGAATTAAATGTGCTGCAGTATACGGAAGATAGAAGATATCGTTTTACCCGCTATAATTTCTGTCAGATGATGGGAACAATTCAGGAGATTAACGATAAACTTGAAAAATACATGGAGGATTAAACGTGGACAAGGTCTGGTGGAATCATATTACAAAAGCCCATAAATTTTTTGAAGATATTGTAGAGACAGCAGTTAAGGGGAGCAGTATGCTCCTCTCTCTGCCGGCTTCTGTTCCGTGGAAAGAGACATTGATTGAAATGATTGGAGAACGTCTGCAGTTAGAAAATCCGAAAAATGCATTTCAGGAAATTTCATGTCCAAAGGAAGAACCGGGAGAATATCTTCTTACGAACTATTGTAAAAAAGAAATTCGATTGAAATATCGATATGGAATGAGCTACGCTCAGTTTTTGGGAGCATGTCAGGAAACAGTATTAAATGATAGATACATCTGGATATCAGATGTATCAAAAGAAAAATGTGAAGAATGGCTTGAATTTATAGAAGAATATAATAAAAATGTTGTAAATAAAACTCCGGCAATATTTATCCTGGAAATAAATGAGGAGGGAATGGAAAGAAAGGCCAAAAAAGGGATTAAAACAATTGCCTTTAATCAGAATATCGGAGATTATGATAAATATGCGTTTTGTGCGTTAGCGGCATCAGAGACAAATTGTAAGGAGTACCTAAGGCCTTATTTGGCTGAACTGGTTTCTATCCTTTGCAGTGAGGATGTGGAGCTGTGTGCCGAATGTGTAGAAAAGGGAATGGAATTTTTGAAAAATCCGTATCAGACAATTAAAAGCATTATAGAAACAGATGTAAGAAGTAACGGTGAAGAATATCAATTTGATAAAACGGAAAAAGAAATGGAAAGTCTGATTTGGGAAGTTCAATTAAAGACAGTATTTCCTTTAATTGAAAAATATAGAAAGCGCATGATTTCATCTTATAGGGGAATTATTACAAGAGAACTGCCGATTCGGAATGGATATGGTCAGAGTATTAATGAACCGGAAGAAGTTGAGATTGGAGTTTTGTATTATCTGATTGGAAAAAGCAGTCTGAAAATATCAGAGAAAGAGTATATGGAACTTGAGAATTATAGAAATGCGAGAAATTGTTTGGCACACATGAGGATACTTGAGTTGAGTACGATAGAACAAATTTTGAAGAAATGAGTCAAACAGGCAGTGTCTAAAGGTATGGACACTGCCTGTTTGCGTTTAACTTTCCAGTATTTCGATTAATTTATCATATACTTCTTTTGCCACAGCAAGTTTATAGGCGAGTCTGGTCGGCTGTGGCTCTAATTCAACATAGTAAGATGAAACGGTATCATGAATTTTAATTGCAAAATAGACCTGACCCGGAACAGAATCATTCGGATTGGCTGGGTCAATATTTCCCATTGTGCCGGTTACGCCGATTCCAATATCGGCAAGATAAGCTTTTGCACAGGCACATGCCATTGCTTCGGCGGTTTCTTTTGAATAGACAGAGTAAGTGTCAATAATTTCAGCCGGAACACCCTGCATAATTTTGGCTTCGTTTGAGTAGGTGATAAAAGCCCCTTTTAAAATGGCAGAAGCCCCTTCCGTATCAGTAATTAAAGAGGCAATCTGACCGGAAGTTGCACTTTCCATTGTGGTGATGCTTAAGTGTTTTTCAATTAAACATTTGGTTAAGGCACGGTAATTATTTCGAATATCGGATTCTATGTAGTGTTTTGTCATGGTGAATTTCCCCCTTTTGAATTTTAATCTGTTTTTATTATACCTTAATATCGAAAGAAAAAAGAGTAGAATTATAAGATAAATGCAAGATATTGTGCATTGAATGAGGTATAATAAAGCCATAAAATAATTCAGGGGGATTTGCTGTGTGGAAGATAGAAATTACTTGGAAACAATTATATGAAGATATTTATGTCAAATTTACAAAAAATGAGTCAGACCAGAAAACATTTATAAAAGAAATTTTTCCGGATGGTTTATATCAAAAAATGTTTGTAAGAAGTGGGAAAGTTCAGGGAAAATATGTTTCTTTAGTCTGCCGTGCGACTATTGATGCAAAAAAACGTTTTCTGGATGCGAGTGATTATCTGATTCAGTTAAAAAATGAGGCGCATGAGGATTATAATTTTGAAGAAAATCCAATGCTTCAGGAATTCGCAGAAAACTGGAAACGATTAGTACCTGCATGTACAGAGACGCAGGAAAATAAAGTTGCGAAAGCAGTTTATCATCTGATTGATAAAATTGAGGAAGAAAAAGATGAATTGTTTATCAAGGAAAGATTATTTCAGCTTTATGATAAACAAGAATATGCACAGATTCTTGCAGTATTTTCGATTATTGCATCTACGTTATGCAGTTTTGGAATGGAAAATACGGAATTTTCGGAACAGGATTTAAAACTTCATAGTTTATTTCTGCCGAAGCTTGTGGAAGAAGAGGAAGAATCGGATGCGATAAAAATAGCTCAGGAAATGCTTCATAAGGAAGAAGGCTCACTGGAAGAACTAAAAGAGTGTCTGGGGATTGCATTAAACAATCCATACGAGAAAGGAAAAGCCAATTATCTGCTTGCAAGGCGAGCCTATCAGCTAAAAGATAAAAAAGCAGGTAATGCATTTTTAAAAGAGGCAGTTAAGTTTTCTTATGAACCGGCAAAACTTTGGAAAAATAATGCAGATGCTGAAGCTATGTTAGAGAAAATACGAATCATTTATCAAAATCCGGCATCTGATGGAGAAGATGTGATGAGATGCTGCAAAGGCTGTGAGAAAATTCTATATTTAACACCTGCAGTAGAGAAAAGTTATCGTGGAGAGGCAGCATTTGTATTATATAAATATATTCGTGCAGGAAAATATCAATCTTCAACAAATGAAACTGCAGATTATTATCTGAAAATCAGTAATAACTGTGGATTTTATCTGGCGCAGGAAGAGTGGAAAGTAAATAATGAGAGTCGGATTATACCCCAGGTTATGCGGGCGGAAACTGCCACAGTGGGACGATGCTATTCAAATACAAAGAATAAATATGCCAAAATATTCGAAAAGACGATCCCGGAAAGCTGGGAGAGATGGCTTGCAGAGTTTGATCTGACGGTAATGCAAATGAAAATTCATGAAAAAACGGCAAAACGTTTTTTGTTTTTGGATGATGATTTTGAAAAAAATATAGAAGATTTATTTGAATTATTACAGTTAATAAAAGATGAAAAACCAGAGACCAAAGAACTGAATATAGAAATTTTTATCCGAAATGATTCAGAAATCGCCCGTGCTCTGATTGACACAGCATTAAGTGGTCTTCCGGAGTATACGATTCCTGTTTTTATAATTGATGATGATAAAACAGCAGCACAACAGCTGCTATCTCATCACCCTTTGTTTTATCCGGTTCGTGCGGTAGATTTAAAGGAAAGTGCAAAAAAATTAAAAGAAGACAGACCAATCCTGCATTTTATTATTTTGGGAACATCGAGAGTTGCGAAATGGCTGGTTCGTGAAGCATTCTGGATGATGGGATTTCGTGAAAATGCGATTTTATGTAAGATTACGGTGTTAGATGAGAAAGGCGAAGAATTTGTTCGTAAAATAAAGGCAGAATACCCGGGAATGGTAAAAAGCGATTTTGATGTAGAAGAGATTGAACTGCCGGAGGTTTTAGGAGAAAATATTGATTTTCATTCTTTTCAGTTAGCGGATATCTTAAAGAACATAATGAATGAAACTCCGTATGGTTATTTTGCGGTAGCGACTGAATCAGATGAAGAAAATCTTTCACTGGCAACAAGAATCCGTGAAATTCTGGTTCGTAATAATATTGAACAGAGAAATGAGACAGCACTGGAGAATCCAAATCCGATTGCAATTCTGTGTCGAAAAGACCAGATTGCATGGACTGCAAAAAGACTGGTAATTGAAAAAGAAATATATGGAGACAGATGGTTTAATACCTGGTCTTTTATTCCGTTTGGAAATCTTTCAGCATACTATAGCTGGGATTTGATGGCAGGAGGAACTTTTGAAAAACTTTCAAAGTGTATTCATTATCAGTTTGCGGGGCTGAGCCCGGAAGAGACCAAAGCGGGCAGTGAAAAGGCAGAACAGCAAGATAAGGTCTATTATGGAAGACAATATAATCATGACAGTTCCTATAGTCTGGCTCTTAGCATGCCGTATCGTATTTTCCAGTTTCGGGATATTAATGGAAATCAGATTATGCCGATTGCATGGGAAATCTGGGACGAGAAGGCATTTGCTTCGGTGGAACAGCTGAATTATCTGGCAAATCGAAGCAGAGGAGTAAAAGAAAGTGAATATAAGACGATAGCGGTATGGGAACATGACCGTTGGGTAAGATGGATGTTGTCCCGTGGCTGGCTCCCTGCAAGTGCAGATGATGCCGTTTTTGCCGTTAAATGTGGAAATGAAAGACAGCAATTGTTTGTGGCAAAGCTGCATCCTTGTATCTGTGCTTATGAGGGTCAGAAAGAATTAAAACTTGCATTAAAAAATGAATGTGGAATGGATAAAGACTTTTACAGTTATGATATGGCAAATATCAAAGATACCAAAAGACTGTTGGCATTAGAATGGTTGAAAGAAAGAGAGAAAGAAGATGGAGAAAGAGCTTGAGACAGGAGAGAAAACAGAAAATAAGACAGATAATAAGACAGAGCAGAATAACCGGAGATATAAAGCTTTTATCAGCTACCGGCATCAGCCATTTGACCGAAAAGTTGCAGTTACATTACAGAAGCATTTAGAGACATTTCATCCTCCGAAACAGCTTGAAAAAAAGGAAAAATGGAGAGTATTTCGAGATGAAACAGAACTGCCGACGAGTGCTGATTTGAGTCAGGATATTCGTGAGGCATTAGAAAATTCAGAGTATTTAATTGTAATTTGTTCTTCTATGCTTGCACAGTCAAAATGGTGCAGGGAAGAAATTTCATATTTTAAATCGTTACATAATAATTCAACCCAAAACATACTGGCACTTTTAATTGAAGGAAATCCAGGCGAAGTATTTCCGGAAGAACTCTGCTGGTCGGAAGAAATTCGTAAAAATGCAGAAGGAGAAGAAATTCGGGAGAAAATTGAAGTAGAGCCTCTGGCTGCGAATATAACCGCAGATTCTGAAAGGAAATCATTAAAGAAATTAAAAACAGAATATTTGCGAATTGCCGCACCACTGCTTGACTGTCGTTATGATGATTTATATCAGCGGGAACAGAAACGAAAAATTCACAGAAGTCTTGCCGTCATGGGCGGAGTAACAGTTGTAGTTGGCGGAATTGGTATCTACAGTTCAATCATGGCAGTCCGATTAAATGAACAAAAACGGCTCTTGCAGGAAGAAAACTACAATCGTATGGCTGTTCAGTCGGATTATATGTGGGAAGATGGAAAAGTGACAGAAGCAATTGAGACAGCAGTGGATGCACTTCCTGATGCCGAAGATAATATGTCGGTTTTTTCGGCAGAGAAAGCAACCGCAGAAAAACTGGGATTATTTCAGAGAGAAAACTTTTTGCCGGTACAAAAATATGAGACAACTTCATATATTACGAAAGTTGCATTTGTAAACAGTGGAAAAAATGTGGTGGCACAGGATGCAACAGGGGTTTATCTGTGGGAGACAAAGAGCGGAAAACTGGTGAAGAAATATACGGTGGAGGAGTTGGGGATAAAATATGACGATGACACTTATAGTGTTAAGTTTTTTGTTCCTAAAAAAGAACCATTAAAAGTAATAAAATTAGAAAAAGTTTCAGCGGAAGGCAATGGTCAGTCAGATGGTGAACTGACAAGTGAAATGATGCTTTATGGCTATAAAAAAACTACAAGTGAAGGAGAGGCTGAAAATCCATGTTTTTATCTTACCAGCGTAGACCAGGTCTGGAAAGTGAATCCGGCGGATGGAAGTTATGAACGAATTGAAGAAGTAAGTGAAGAAGAAAAAAAGTGGCATTATGACAGTGATACTTATACTTACAGTTATCGGATGTTTGATGGAAAGATTGCCCGAATTTATGAAGAGTATGAAGAAGCGAAAGATATTCCGGGTATGTGGAATCAAAATGGTAACTGTAGTCTGATTGTATTTGATGAGAACAATATTGAAAATAAAAAGGAATATAAATATACCAAAGAATGGGATGACCTTTTTGATTTAGATATACAATCAATCTCTGATAAAATTTGTTATGTGAATGAAACAGAATATAAGGAAGGTGGAAATTTTGAAAATAAGATAAAAGCATATTCTGTAAAAGATGGAGTAATTTTAAAAGATGAAAAGCCGTTATTGGAAGAAACCGTAGACCAGGAAAAAGAAGGGGTTCCTACAGTAATGCATACGGGTGATTATCTCATAACGGAGACAAATATGGGAACGCAGGGAGAGTATACAAAGTATCGGATTTTTGATTATAATACAGCAAAAAAACTTTCAGAAGTAACGGTAAATGGCTCAGCTACTTATATGGAAGATTTAGCGGTAGGAACATTTAAGAAAGAAAATACTGAGAATTATACGGATATTTTATTCACTGTTATGACAAAAGAAATTTATTTGATTGATGTGAATACCGGAGATATTATTTATGAATATACATTTCCGAGCAGTATTATAAATATAGATTATACAGAAGCAGGTCAGATTTTAGTGACTTTAGAAAACGGAAAAGAATATATGCTTTTTGTAAATGGAATAGAAAAAGGGGAAAAAGAAAAATCAGTAGGTGCAGTGATTCATGAATTTGCATCTGAAATCGATGCTTCTGCCTGGTATAATGATGATGAACTGGCGGTAAGTGGAAATGTGGTCTATCGTTATCAGGATTTAACGAATGAATCGTGTGAAATTATAGAGGAAGAGGATAGTCTGATTTATCAGACTAAGGATAAAAATGTAAAGTACTCGGACGACACGAAGTCAAAAAAAATAAAACCGGTGATAGAAAAGCTTCAAGAGAAGAATCTGGTATCTTCTGTTTTCTGGAGTCATAAAATTGGAGATTATGTATTTGTATTTGGCAGAGACGGGATTCTTTATAAAGTAAATAAAAATTCAGATGGAATAGAAGAGCAGATTACAATTAAAGAGAAGAAAGAAGATGATGCAGAAAAGTCGGAATATGTTGTAGTCTGGAAAACACAAAATCCCGATGAGATTTTACTTCAAAATCAAAATCAGGCCTGGTTAATTAATCTGGATAAAATGGAAATCCGCTATGAAATCGGCGATGATGTCAAAGGTCAGTTTGCAGGCTATTCTCAAAAAGAAAATAAAGTATTAATGAAAAACTGGCTGGAAGAAAAATACTGGATTTGTCCGCTTTACACTGCGGAAGAATTAAAAGAACTTGGAACAAAGTGGAAGAACCAAGCTGAATAAGTTACAAACAAAATTTACTTTTCTCCTGAATTTTGTTATAATTCAAATACAAAATATACAAGGAGAAAACGAGTAAATTTTATGAAGAAACGAGAATCATTTAACAGCAGGTGGGGATTTATTTTGGCCTGCATCGGCTCGGCTGTTGGTATGGGGAATATCTGGATGTTTTCCACCAGAGTTTCCCTGTACGGAGGCGGAGCTTTTTTAATTCCCTATATTATTTTTGTAATTCTAATCGGTTCGACCGGAGTTATAGGAGAGATGTGTTTTGGGCGTGCAGCACGTTCCGGACCGATTGATGCATTTGGAATGGCGACGGAAAGAAAGGGAAGCAGAAAGAGCGGAGAACTGCTTGGCATGATACCGGTACTTGGTTCAATGGCAATGGCAATCGGCTATACCGTAGTTATGGGATGGATTTTAAAATACACTGTAGGTACGATTACCGGAGCAACGCTTGCACCGGAAAGTGTAGATGAGTTTGGTGCACAGTTTGGTTCAATGGCAGCTGCATTTGGAAATAATATCTGGCAGGTGGTAGTCTTAATTCTCTGCATGGGAATTTTGATGTTCGGTGTGGCAACAGGAATTGAAAAAGCGAACAAGATTATGATGCCGATTTTCTTTGCATTATTTGTAGGGCTTGGAGTCTATGTGCTATTTCAGCAGGGAGCATCTGACGGATATCGGTACATTTTCAGAGTAGATAAAACAGCACTTGCAAACCCAAAAACATGGATTTTTGCACTGGGTCAGGCATTTTTCTCCCTTTCTGTAGCTGGAAACGGAACTTTGATTTATGGTTCTTATCTTTCGGATGAAGAAAACATTCCGGCATCTGCGGGACGTGTGGCGTTTTTTGATACTCTTGCGGCAATGCTTGCAGCACTTGTCATTATTCCGGCAATGGCAACGACCGGTGCGAAATTAAATCAGGGAGGACCTGGATTATTATTTATTTATCTTCCAAATCTGATGAAATCTATGCCCGTAGGGCATGTGATTGCGATTCTCTTTTTTGTTGCAGTTTTACTGGCAGGAATGACCTCTTTAATTAATCTTTACGAAGCACCGATTGCGACGGTTCAGGAAAAATTAAAACTTGGCAGAGTACCGGCATGTACTTTGACAGGTATAGTTGGAATTGTGATTTCCCTTTTGATTCAGGGAATTGTATCGGACTGGATGGATGTGCTGTCGATTTATATCTGTCCGCTCGGAGCAGGACTGGCAGGAATTATGTTCTTCTGGGTATGCGGAAAGAAATATGTGGAAGAACAGGTCAATAAAGGAAGAGAAAAAGCATTTACGAAATGGTTTTATCCGGTTTGCAAATATTTATATGTTCCGATTTGTATTCTGGTGCTGATTCTTGGAATTGCACTGGGTGGAATTGGGTGAGAAAAAGGAGTGTGTTAGGTTAGAATGGAAATTAAAGAATTTCAGCAGAAATTACAGGATATACAGAGACTTGCAGTCAACAATGGAAGAAAAATCAGCCGTGAAGTAGTGGAGGATTTTTTTGCGGGAGATGGCTTAAATGAGACACAGCTTCAGAAAGTATATGATTATCTGACCATTCAGGGAATCCATACGGATGAACAGAAAAAGAAAGCAGAAAAAGTTTCAGAGCCAGAAATGCCAAAGAAAAGTTCTATGTTTTCTTATGAAGCAGAGGAGGCAGAAGAAGAGAAAAAATCGGCCGAACTGACACAGGAAGAGAAGGAATATTTAGAGGATTATCTTGAAACATTAAATGTGATTCTTCCGGAAGAGGAAGGCGAAAGAGAACGTCTTTTTGAATTAGCAAAAGCAGGAGAGGCACAGGCAAAATCAAGATTAACAGAATTATATATGAAAGAAGTGCTTAAAATTGCAAAAGAGCTGCATGACGGAGAGGTTTTTCTTGGAGATATGGTTTCTGAGGGAAATATCGGCTTGATTGGCGCACTGGAAAGTCTTGAGGAAGCAGAAGATATTTCTGCATTTTTATCCGGCGAAATCAGAAATGCAATTTTATTGCTGTTAGAGGAACAGACAGATCAGAAACAGAGCGATGATATTTTAGTGGAAAAAGTAAGAAATCTGGAGCATAAAATCAAAGAAATCATGGATGATGATGACGATAAATACAGTGCCGAAGAGTTATCTGCATTTTTGGATATGGATTTGGAAGAAATCCAGGGAATCTTAAGATTAACCGGAGAAGATAATTAATTAAGATAAGTAACTGGAAATTTCATTTTTTTTTTAGAGAATTAACAGGGTTTCTTAATTGTAAATAGGTAAAAATTGGCGCATAATAGTTAGTATAGTAAGTGTTAAGGAATTACTTAATTTAGATGCTCCGGTAACTTGGTTGCCGAGTAGTTTACAAAGAAAAAAGAAAGGGGATATGGCTATGGAGATAAAAGATAAAAAGCCAAAAAAACCCTTGATATTTTATTATGCAATCGTAATTATTGTGTTGGTGCTGTTAAATACACTTTTAGTACCAAGCCTTGCAGAGAGAAGTATCAAGGAAGCCACTTATGATGAGTTCTTGGATACTCTCGACAGTGGAACGGTAGAAGAAGTCAATCTGGAAGATGATGTCATCTACTATTCTGTAAAAAAAGGAAATGAGACGCAGGTTTATAAGACCGGTCGAATCAAAGACTCACAGGAAGTAGAACGCTTAAAAGATGCAGGAGTAAAATTCTCAGAAGAAATTCCGCAGAAAACTTCTCCGATTGTAAGCTTATTATTGTCTTATATCGTTCCGATTCTGATTTTTGTATTTATCGGAAACTGGCTCAGTAAGAAAATGATGAGTGGTATCGGTGGTGGCGCCGGTGGAGCAATGTCATTTGGAAAGAGTAATGCAAAGATTTATGTGAAATCTTCCACAGGAATTAAATTTTCTGATGTCGCAGGTGAAGATGAGGCAAAAGAACTTTTGACAGAGATTGTAGATTACCTGCATAATCCGGAAAAATACAGAGAAATCGGAGCTTCTATGCCAAAAGGTGCTCTTCTGGTAGGTCCTCCGGGAACCGGTAAAACCCTGCTTGCAAAGGCAGTAGCCGGTGAAGCAAATGTGCCGTTCTTCTCCATTTCAGGTTCGGAGTTTGTTGAAATGTTTGTTGGTATGGGTGCAGCAAAGGTAAGAGATTTATTCAAACAGGCAAATGAAAAAGCCCCATGTATCGTATTTATTGATGAGATTGATACCATCGGTAAAAAACGAGACGGAAATATCAGTGGAAATGATGAACGTGAGCAGACCTTGAACCAGCTTTTGACAGAGATGGATGGTTTCGACGGTTCAAAAGGTGTTGTTATTCTGGCAGCAACCAACCGTCCGGATTCACTTGACCCTGCACTGCTTCGTCCGGGTCGTTTTGACAGACGAATTCCTGTTGAACTTCCGGATCTGCAGGGACGTGAGGAAATTTTAAAAGTACATGCGAAAAAGATTAAAGTTTCAGATAATGTGGACTTTAGAGAAATTGCAAAAGCAGCGTCCGGTGCGTCCGGTGCAGAACTTGCCAACATCGTAAATGAGGCAGCCCTTCGTGCGGTGCGTGACAGAAGAAAATTTGCAACACAGGCTGATATGGAAGAAAGTATCGAGGTTGTTATTGCCGGTTATCAGAAGAAAAGTCGTGTACTTTCAGAAAAAGAAAAATTGATTGTTTCCTATCATGAAATCGGACATGCGCTTGTAGCGGCGATGCAGACAAATTCTGCACCGGTTCATAAGATTACGATTATTCCGAGAACCTCCGGTGCACTTGGTTATACAATGCAGGTGGAAGATGGCGAGCATTATCTGATGTCAAAAGAAGAACTCGAAAATAAGATTGCAACCTTTACCGGGGGACGAGCTGCGGAAGAATTGATTTTCCATTCCATTACAACCGGTGCGTCCAATGATATTGAGCAGGCGACAAAGCTTGCCCGAGGTATGATTACCCGTTACGGTATGAGTGATGATTTTGATATGGTGGCAATGGAAAGTGTTCAGAACCAGTACTTAGGTGGAGATACTTCCCTTGCATGCTCATTTGAAACTCAGACTGAGATTGATAAAAAAGTTGTGGAACTGGTAAAAACCCAGCATGCAAAAGCTTATAAGATTCTCGAGGATAATATTGGAAAACTGCATCAGCTTGCAAAATATCTTTACGATAATGAAACAATTACAGGTGAAGAATTTATGAAAATTCTGGCAGAGCCAATGCCGCAGATTGGAGCGGAAGAATAAAAAACAAAGAGAAGAAGCAATACATATTTGTAAAAGTATGTATTGCTTTTTTTTCTGTACTATGATTTTCAGTTGCGAATAAGAGGTCATCATGGTAATATTACAGCAGCAGAGTAAATAGTTAGTTAGTGAGAAGAAAGAAATGAATTATATTGTATTTGACTTAGAGTGGAACCAGTGTCCTTATGGAAAAGACCGTGAAAATAAAAGATTGCCGTTTGAAATTATTGAATTTGGAGCGGTAAAATTAGATGAAAATCGAGAAGTAATTGATAAATTCCAGCAGATTGTAAAACCGGCTGTCTATCACAGACTTCATTATCGAACAAAAGAAATTTTAAACATTGATAAAAATACCTTAGAGAGCGGGCTTTCTTTTTCAAAATCAGTAAGGCGTTTTTTGAGATGGTGTGGAGAGGACGCTGTATTTTGTACCTGGGGACCAACTGATCTGATTGAACTTCAGCGAAATTTGAAATACTATACCATGCTGCATTTCTTAGAAGGACCGGTTCGTTATTATGACCTTCAGAAAATCTTTGGGATTGCCTGTGAGGGTAAAAAAAACTGCCGTTCCCTGGAATATGCGATTGATTTTCTTAAAATAGAAAAGACAGAGAGTTTTCACCGTGCACTTCATGATGCCTGGTATACGGCAGAGGTGTTTGCAAAACTGCCGATTGAGGTGGTTGAGAAAAATTACTCGATTGATACTTATCAGAATCCGAAATCCAAAAAAGAAGAAATTCATGTCATGTTTGAGAATTATTCAAAATATATTTCAAGAGAATTTCCAACAAAAGAAGACGCAATGAAAGACAGGGAAGTCGTAAGTACAAAATGCATTGTTTGTAATAATACAGCAAAGAAGAAAATACGCTGGTTTTCTATGAATACCAAATCCCATGTCTGCCTGGCATATTGTCCGGAACACGGTTATTTAAAAGGGAAAATCCGGTTGAAGAAAACCGATGAAGGCAATTATTATGTAGTAAAAACAGTAAAGAAAATTAATGAAGAAGAAGCAGTTGAGATTCGGGAAAAACGAAATCTGCTTCGGGAAAAAAGGCGTGAAAAAAGACATCAGTGATGTCTTTTTTTCGCCTTTTTTGATTTTGATGTCTTTTTTTGCTTCATCGCTTTAAATGATTTTTGAATTGATTTTGATGGTAAAATCTTTACCTGTTTCGTCATTAATATCTGATTGTTAAAGAGACAGTCAGTAAATACGGAATCGCCTTCCACGCGTGTTTCATAAGTAACCGAATCTAAAGACACATCATTTGGCAGGGTTACGCAGTTGCCGTTTTCCACGCAGGAGAGAAATTCGGGAGTTGTCATTTTCAGCGAAAACGCATCCGCAGGCAGTAATTGAACAGTAGTTTCCGGCTGATTTTCTGTTATCACTTCTTTATGAAAATTCCCAAATCCATAATCAAACAGCGAAGCCGTATCACTGTACTGAAAACGCAGGGTGTCGGCAAGGACAACGCAGACCAGACGCATGTTGTCACGCTCGGCAAAGGTGACTAAAGTATTTCCGGCGGTTGTAGTGTAGCCGGTTTTTCCGCCAAGACAGCCATCATAATGTTTTTCACCGGAGAGCAGCATTTTGTTATGATTATTAAGCCAGCGTTCTTCATCAGTGATATTTGTTTTTGGTTCTATATAATATTCTGTTCCAATGATTTTTCGGAAAATTTTGTTTTGGAAAGCGGAACGGGCAATTGTAGCCAGGTCACGTGCGGTTGTATAATGATTGTCATCGTGCAGACCGCTTGGATTCATAAAATGTGTGTTGTTACAGCCAAGGGACGCAGCACGTTCATTCATTTTATCGACAAAAGCAGAGATACTTCCACCGCCGACATATTCGGCTACGCCATTGGAGACTTCATTTGCGGAAGCAAGCAGAACTGCATAAAGACTTTGCTCCATTGTAAGAATTTCATCCGGCTTGATTCCAATGTGGGTGCTTCCGGGTTCAATACTGTAGACGGCATCTTTGGAAAACGTGATTTGGTCGGATAAATTGCTGTTTTCAATCGCAAGCCATGCAGTCATAATCTTTGTGGTACTTGCAGGATAGCGCTTTTCATCGATTCCCTTTGCATATAAAATTTCGCCTGAATCGACATCCATTAAAATGGCAGTTTCGGCAGCAACTTGCGGACCTTTTGGCCAGGAAGCCCAGGAATCGGATTGAACTTCCCAGTTGTAACTTTCAGGCGGAGCATTTGGGTCAGTCGGCGGTGTGCCAGATGTAGTATCTGTAGAAGCTGGATCAGAAGATTGGGCAGTTGTAGTATCAGTCGGTGCAGCAGTTTCAGAAGTCTGAGAAATTGCTTCCGTGCTTTCAGAGGAGTTTGCGTCAGCAGCAAAAACCGGAAGTGAAAAAGTGCCGGATAAAAGGGTAATCGAACAGACAGCAGAGATTACCCGATGTTTTAAATGATTCATAAATAAAACCCCTTATAAAAAATGTACATTAGTAAGTGGCAAAATCAACTTTGACACTCACATTTTAATAGTATAGTCCATTTATGGCGATATCTCAACTAAGGATTCATTAAGAAAATGAAAAAAAATGAGATTAGATGAGAAAAATTAAGGATTTTATTTGAAAACATAAAGGGTAAGTGATATGATTAGACTGGTTTTTTCTATCATTTATTAACCGACAGAAAGCCAATTAATTTTTAAGCAAGAAGCTCGGTTATTTGTAGCTGAGTAGTTCACTAATTATAGAGAGATAACTGTCATAAAGAGCAGTCCTTTATCTCTATTCACGCAAAGAACGTAGGAAGGGGAAGGGTAATTTTGGCTATGAAAAAGAGTCTGAGAATGACAGAGGGAAGTATCTCCCAAAAGATCATTTTTTTTGCAATTCCATTGTTTCTGGGAAATCTGTTTCAGCAATTGTACAATACTGCTGATTCCCTGATTGTAGGAAATTTTCTTGGAAGTAATGCGTTGGCGGCGGTCAGTTCATCCGGAAATCTGATTTTTCTAATGGTAGGTTTTATTAACGGCATTGCCATGGGTGCAGGTGTTGTTATTGCACGATATTATGGAGCTAAAAAAAGTGACTTTCTGCAAAAGGCAATCCACACAACGGTTGCATTCGGGCTTGTGTCCGGTGCTTTGCTGACCGTTCTGGGGATGTTTCTGGCACCAAAGATCCTGGTATTGATGGGAACTCCTGCAGATGTGCTCCCAGAATCTATTGTGTATTTCCGTACATATTTTGCAGGCTCTATAGGTGTTGTCATGTACAATATCTTTGTTGGAGTTCTGCAGTCAGTCGGTGATGGACGTCATCCACTGATATATCTGATTATTTCTTCCTGTGTCAATGTCGTTCTGGATATTTTCTTTATCGCAGGTCTTGGTATGGGTGTCGGATCAGCAGCACTTGCGACTGCAATTTCACAGTTTGTCAGTGCACTGCTCTGTATGGTTCATCTGCTGCGAGTGGAAGAGGAATACCGTCTGGAATTGCGAGAGATTCGCTTTGACAGTTTTATGCTAAAGCAGATCATCCAGAATGGTGTACCATCCGGTTTTCAGAATTCAGTGATTGCGATCGCAAATGTTTTTGTACAGTCAAATATAAATGCATTTGGAAAAATGGCAATGGCAGGATGTGGCTCATATTCTAAGATAGAGGGATTCGCCTTTTTGCCGGTAACCTGTTTTACGATGGCTCTGACAACCTTTGTCAGTCAAAATCTGGGTGCAAAACAGTATGACCGGGCGAAAAAGGGAGCAAAATTTGGTGTACTTTGTTCGATTGCGATTGCAGAATTGATAGGTATTATCATATATGCGGCAGCACCGATACTGATCACAGCCTTTAACAGAGATCCTGATGTTGTGCATTATGGAGTCATGCAGGCTAGAATTATTGCATTATTTTATTGTTTGCTGGCATTTTCTCATTGTATCGCAGCAGTACTTCGTGGCTCAGGCAATGCCTCCGTTCCAATGATCGTTATGTTATGTGACTGGTGTCTGTTTCGCGTAAGCTACATTACTGTGGCAGTTCGTATTCTCCCAGATATACGAGTGATTTTCTGGGCATACCCATTAACCTGGAGTATCAGTTCCGTGATCTTTCTGTATCTGTTCTTACGAGGAAAATGGATGTACGGATTCGAAAAATCGTAACCACGATACGGAATATTCGCTTGTTCTCCCTCAACCGGCTTAGCGGTTGGGGGAGGACGTTCTCTAATTTTTTCTTATATCTCGCCATATAAAATCACCTTCAAGCTATCATTTTGCTTCATTATAGCCTGGAGGTGATTATTTTTAAAGTTACTATCAAATTTATAAGTCGCTATTAAATTTAATAGCTTCAATTTACATAGAAGTAGAATTGGAAGCTTCTATTTTATTTCCATTCGTTGAAACACTCAAAAAATAAGAAAATATAATAGATTAATAAAAAATAAAAATCAAATTAAAGCAAAAAAACAATTTAAAATCTCAAAAAATAGGAAAAATATCGATAAATAAGAAGAAAGGTGTATGATATATTATAAAGTGTAAACCGTCACAACACTAAAGAGGATAGAATAACATGACAAAATTTATAAATAATTTAAACAAATATCTGTCGGAGATGAAAATTAAGCAGAACTGTCTTAGTATGCTGACAGGGATTGATAAGAATAAATTATCTCGCTTGTTAACCGGAGTGCAGGATGAAAGTGGTACAGATATGGAAAAAATAGCACAGGCATTGGGAAAAGATGTAGAGTTTTTCTTAAAAGATTCTATCTCAATTCCTGAAATCAATCATTTTACTTTCAATAAAATCGCTTTTTATGCAGGAGAACCATCAAAAAAGCAGGAGCGTATTGCAAATCAGTTAGCAGATTATAGAACCAAATGGAATTCATATTGTGCTTTAGTATAATGCATCAGGTACGGAGAATATGTTAAATTCCCCGTACCTAATGGTTTGACTGGTTTTCAGATATGATTCAACCTTGAGTTTTAACGCAGCATTTCTTCATCTGAAACGCAATTCCATATTTCAAAATTTTCCGAATTCCATCCTGTTCCAGCGCCTGTGCGTAATTTTTCGTTTCAATCTGTTTTAAGGCATTTTTGCAGTCACTTTCCGGTGAGCCATTGTCATCGGTATATTTGACTTCTATTACAATTCCGACTTCTGGATCATCGGTTTCAATCAAAATGTCACTGAATCCATTTCCAGATTCTCGATTGGATGAGACATCCCAATTGTTTTTATAGCTTAAAATTCCAAGTAAGATACCATGATAGAAGTTTTCTTTAAATGCTTTTTGTACGAAAGTATCTCGGATACTGATTGTTTTTTGTAAATAAGCGTTTAACAGTTCTTCGACTTTTTCCGGCTGTTGATTTATCAATGCCTGACAGAATTTTTCCGCCATTTTGCCATCGTTTTTCACCTCATTCCGAAACAGTGTAAGAATCCGTTCAGTAATAATATTTCGGATTTCTCTGTTTGGGATTGCCAGACAGTAACGTCCGTCACTTTCTTTTCCCTGCTGTGTGAGATATCCGGTCATAAAAAGGGTGCTCCAAAGATTATCCATTGTGGAATACAATTCATTATAAGTAATCATTTCATCGACTCGTTTACGCACCAGTTTTCCATTTACAAGTCTTTCTAATTCTGCTTTCGTAAGCATATCCGGCTCATTTATGCTGTCGATAAAGTGATTGATAATACTGTTTCCGCTCGTATTCATCCAGTAATTTTCCGGTTCTGCATCTGGATTATTCAAATGGTCATTGCAGTAATTTACCACATCCCATGGACAGTAGATATCTGCTTTTCCAAAGTGATATCCATCGTACCATTCTCGTACTTCTTCGTATTTATCGTCGAGTTCATAGTAATGAAGCATTTCTTTTACTTCTGCGTCAGTAAAGCCAAAAGTCTCATCAAACTGAACATTGGTAATGGAATAGACTTTAAAGTTATTGAGACCGGTAAAAATACTTTCTTTTGCAATTCTAAGGCATCCAGTTAAGACAGCAAATGCAAGACTGGTGTTTGTCTTTAGAGCATTTCCAAATAGATTCCGAATCAGAAGAACCATTTTGTCATAGTAACCATTTTCATGCGCCTTTGCTAAGGGCACATCATATTCATCAATCAGTACTATAACTTTCTGGCTATAATGAATTTCCAATAATTCCGTTAATTCCTGAAGGCTGCTGGTAATCGCATCTTCTTCCATGTTTCGGTCTAAAAGTTCCAAAAACAATTTTTTATCAATGGTTGTTAACTTGTCACTTTCTAAAAGAAATTGGAATTTTCTTGCTTCACGGTTTAACGTTCTTATCAGCTGTGCACGGGCTTTTTCGTAGGAATCTGCATCAATTCCTTTTAAACTGATAAAAATGACAGGATATTTTCCAAGATATTTTTCACACAGGTTTGTATTTTTTGAAATATACAGGTTATTAAATAAGGAAGGGTCTGTTCCGATTTCAAAGAAATTTTGAAGCATACTCATATTTAATGATTTTCCAAAACGACGTGGACGTGTGAATAAAGTAACTTCACTTCGGGTTTCTACGACCTGTTCAATTAAAATAGTTTTATCTATATAATAATTATTATTACTGCGAAGCTTTTTAAAATCATCAATTCCTGTTGGAAGTGGTATTTTCTGCATGTTCTATCTTTCCTTTCCTGTTTTATTTTCTGCACCGGTATCTATATAAAATGATAAGTGAATTTACGTGTATATTCATGTGTATATATAGCCTATCATGAAGTAATTTATTTTACAAGGGAAAGCCTTGGCGATATAGAGAATTGGTGAAGCAGATTATAGAATCGAATGGGATTTATACTATATCTGCAACAAGTTCTGATTTTGCCATCTTGCATGAAACGGTTAATACTGTGAATTCCCCCTTGACATTTCCCTCTTTCCCTATTTATAATAAAGCAAGATAAAAACGGTGATGGAGACAGTAGTTTGTTGTTGAAAGCAACAGCGAGTCGGGGACGGTGGAAGCCCGATGCGAGTAAGAACAAAAGAAAATCACTCCGGAGTTGCTGCCTGAAATTTTCGATTGAGATAAAAAGTAAGGGATGCCGGTTTTCCTCCGTTAAAAGGAACGCGTATGTTGGTATGTGTAAGAGGTGGTATGAAACGATAGTGATTTACTCTCGTCCTGTTGCAGGGCGGGAGTTTTTTTATCATATAGAAAACCTTGTTTCTATATGATAAAAACGCTCTGCGAGGTTCGCACTGCGTCGGTATGGAAACATGTCGCAAAAGCGACCCGCCGCAGGCGGAGAATCTCGCAAGCGAGATTCTTTTTAAAAAAAAGAAAGGAGCAACATGATGTATCAGAAAGTAGATACGAATATGAATTTCGTAGAAAGAGAAAAAAATACGGAAAAATTCTGGGCAGATAATAATATCTTCAAAAAAAGTATGGAGCAGAGAAAGCAGGGAGAAACCTATACGTTCTATGATGGTCCTCCGACTGCAAACGGAAAACCACATATCGGTCACGTGTTAACACGTGTTATCAAGGATATGATTCCGAGATATCGTACAATGAAGGGCTATATGGTTCCAAGAAAGGCCGGATGGGATACCCACGGACTTCCTGTAGAACTGGAAGTAGAAAAGAAACTGGGTCTGGATGGAAAAGAGCAGATTGAAGCTTATGGTATGGAGCCGTTTATCCAGCAGTGTAAGGAAAGTGTATGGAAATACAAAGGAATGTGGGAAGATTTCTCCTCTACCGTAGGTTTCTGGGCTGATATGGAAAATCCATATGTTACTTATGACGACAATTACATCGAATCCGAATGGTGGGCATTAAAAGAAATCTGGAATAAAAACCTGCTTTACAAAGGATTTAAGATTGTACCTTACTGCCCTCGTTGTGGAACACCACTTTCTTCTCAGGAAGTTGCACAGGGTTATAAAACAGTAAAAGAACGTTCCGCAGTGGTTCGTTTTAAAGTAGTAGGCGAAGATGCTTATTTCCTTGCATGGACCACAACTCCATGGACGCTGCCTTCAAACGTTGCACTTTGTGTAAATCCATCGGATACTTACTGTAAAGTAAAATCAGTTGACGGTTATGTTTATTATATGGCAGAAGCTCTGCTTGACAAAGTTCTTGGAAAATTAGCGGAAGAAGACAAACCGGCCTATGAAGTACTGGAAACTTATAAAGGAACAGATCTGGAAGGAAAATCTTATGTTGCATTGTATGAGTGTGCAGCAAAAGAAGCAGAAAAACAGCATAAGAAAGCACATTATGTAATCTGTGATGATTATGTAACCATGTCCGATGGTACCGGTATCGTTCATATCGCACCGGCATTTGGTGAAGACGATGCCCGTGTGGGTCGTGAATATGACCTTCCGCTGGTTAAATTCGTAGATGAAAAGGGATGCATGACAGCAGAAACTCCATTTGCAGGAATGAGAGCAAAACCTTCTAAAGCAGAAATGGAAAAAGACCCGAATGTCAAGAGTGCAGACCCTGAAGTATTAAAAGACCTGGACGCAAAAGGTTTATTATTTGATGCTCCGAAATTCGAGCATGATTATCCGCACTGCTGGAGATGCGATACTCCTCTTATCTACTATGCAAGAGAATCCTGGTTTATCAAGATGACAGCAGTAAAAGAGGACTTAATCCGCAATAACAATACCATCAACTGGATTCCGGAAAGCATCGGAAAAGGTCGTTTCGGTGACTGGCTGGAAAACGTACAGGACTGGGGTATTTCAAGAAACCGTTATTGGGGAACTCCATTAAATATCTGGGAATGTGAATGTGGATGTATGCAGTCTGTCGGAAGCCGTGAAGAACTCTGCAAACTCAGTGGTGACGAAAAAGCCAAAACAGTAGAACTTCATCGTCCATATATTGATGAAATCACAATGCCTTGCCCGAAATGCGGAAAGACCATGCATCGTGTACCGGAAGTAATTGACTGCTGGTTTGATTCAGGAGCAATGCCATTTGCACAGCATCACTATCCATTTGAAAATAAAGAAGTATTTGAAAAGCAGTTCCCGGCACAGTTTATTTCTGAGGCAGTTGACCAGACAAGAGGATGGTTCTACTCTCTGCTTGCAGAATCTACGTTATTATTTAATAAAGCACCATATCAGAATGTTATCGTTCTTGGTCACGTACAGGATGAAAATGGTCAGAAGATGAGTAAATCCAAAGGAAATGCAGTTGATCCGTTTGACGCACTCGAAACTTACGGTGCAGATGCAATCCGCTGGTATTTCTATGTAAACAGTGCTCCATGGCTGCCAAACCGTTTCCACGGAAAAGCCGTACAGGAAGGACAGCGTAAATTCATGGGTACTTTATGGAATACCTATGCATTCTTTGTACTGTATGCAAACATTGATGAATTTGACGCAACAAAATATACATTAGAGTATGACAAACTCGCTGTCATGGACAAATGGTTACTGTCTAAGTTAAATACTTTAGTTCAGACGGTAGACAACAATCTGGCAAATTACAAAATTCCGGAAACAGCACGTGCACTTCAGGAATTTGTAGATGATATGAGTAACTGGTATGTCCGCAGAAGCCGTGAACGTTTCTGGGCAAAAGGAATGGAACAGGATAAAATCAATGCCTATATGACTCTGTACACCGCACTGGTAACAGTTGCAAAGGCAGCTGCACCGATGATTCCGTTTATGACAGAAGATATTTATCAGAATCTGGTAAGAAGCATTGATAAAACAGCTCCGGAAAGTATCCATCTTTGTGATTTCCCTGCTGTAAATGAAGCATGGATTGACAAAGAACTCGAAGAAAACATGGAAGACCTTCTGGAAATTGTGGTTATGGGACGTGCCTGCAGAAATACAGCAAATATCAAAAACCGTCAGCCAATTGGAAAAATGTTTGTAAAGGCATCCTTTACTCTGTCTGATTTCTACACTGATATCATCAAAGATGAGTTAAATGTAAAAGAGATGGCATTTACCGATGACGTAAGAGAATTTACTTCCTACAGCTTTAAGCCACAGCTTAGAACAGTAGGTCCGAAATATGGAAAACACTTAAATGCAATCAAAACAGCACTGGCTGAATTAGATGGAAATAAAGCAATGGATGAACTTAAGGCAACCGGTGAGCTGAAACTTGACATTGCTGGTGAAGAGATTGTATTATTAGAGAGTGATTTACTTATTGATACTGCTCAGATGGAGGGGTACGTTTCAGAATCAGACAATGACATCACAGTAGTACTTGACACAAATCTGACTCCGGAGTTAATTGAAGAGGGATATGTAAGAGAAATCATTAGTAAAGTACAGACAATGCGTAAAGAAGCCGGATTTGAAGTTATGGATAAGATTAAAATTTCCTTAAGCGGTAATGATGTAATTGAGGGGATTTTCCGTGCTCACGAAGCAGATATCAAATCCGAGGTATTAGCAGAAGATGTTGTTTACACAGAAACAGCCGGATATGTCAAAGAGTGGAAAATCAACTCTGAAAAAGTAACATTAGGAGTAGAAAAAATTTCCGAATAATTCTGCCGCATGCAGTATATTACTATGGGAGTCTCTTGAAGAAGGGGACTCCCATAATTAATATAATTTTGTGTTTTGGGATGTTTGAGAAGAAAAAGATGAAAAAACACAGAAAAAATCAGAGGAGGAAAAGTATGTTAGATTCACATTTCAGAAAAGAAGAATTCAAGAAAAGTGTAAAAGAGAATGTAAAGATGCTTTATAGAAAGACCTTGGATGAGGCAAGTCAGGAGCAGATTTTCCAGGCAGTTTCTCTGGCGGTAAAAGACGTAGTTATTGATAACTGGCTTTTGACACAGAAACAGTATGAAAAAGATGATCCGAAGATTGTGTACTATCTTTCCATGGAGTTCTTAATGGGACGTGCACTTGGTAATAACTTAATCAACCTGTGTGCATACAAAGAAGTAAAAGAAGCACTTGATGAGTTAGGACTGGATTTAAATACAATTGAAGACCAGGAGCCGGATCCGGCACTTGGTAATGGTGGTCTTGGACGACTTGCAGCCTGCTTCTTAGACTCCCTTGCAACACTTGGATACTGTGCTTATGGATGTGGTATCCGTTACCACTATGGTCTGTTCAAACAGAAAATCGAAAACGGATATCAGGTAGAAGTTCCGGATAACTGGCTGAAAGATGGCTATCCATTTGAACTTCGTCGTCCGGAATATGCAAAAGAAGTAAAATTCGGCGGATATGTTCGTGTAGAATACGACCCGGCTACAGGCAGAAACAACTTCATTCAGGAAGGTTATCAGTCAGTACGTGCCGTACCTTATGATATGCCAATCGTTGGTTACAACAACAAAATTGTAAACACTCTTCGTATCTGGGATGCAGAAGCAATGAATGAATTCCAGTTAGACTTATTTGATAAAGGTGATTACAGAAAAGCGGTAGAAGCAGAAAACCTTGCAAAAAATATTTGTGACGTACTCTATCCGAATGATAATCACTATGCAGGTAAAGAACTTCGTTTAAAACAGCAGTACTTCTTTATTTCTGCAAGTATTCAGGCAGCAATCGCAAAATTCAAGAAAAAACACAGCGACATTCATGACCTGCCGAAGAAAGTAACATTCCAGTTAAATGATACCCATCCGACAATGACAGTTGCTGAATTAATGCGTATTCTTCTGGATGAAGAAAAACTTGAATGGGATGATGCATGGGATATCACAACACATACCTGTGCTTACACAAACCATACCATCATGGCAGAAGCACTGGAAAAATGGCCAATCGAGCTGTTCTCCAAATTGCTTCCTAGAGTTTACCAGATTATCGAAGAAATCAACCGCAGATTCATCGAAGAAATCAACCAGAAATATCCTGGAAATCAGGAAAAAGTCCGCAAAATGGCTATTATTTATGATGGACAGGTTAAGATGGCACATCTTGCAATCGCAGGTGGTTATTCTGTAAACGGTGTTGCAAGACTGCATACTGAAATCCTGAAAAAACAGGAATTAAAAGATTTCTATGAAATGTATCCGGAAAAATTCAACAACAAGACAAACGGTATTACTCAGAGACGTTTCATGGTTCATGCAAACCCGCTTCTGACAGAGTGGATTACAGACCACATCGGAGACAAATGGATTACAGACCTGCCACAGCTTGCTAAATTAAAAGTTTATGCCGATGACAAGAAAGCACAGCAGGAATTTATGAACATTAAATACCAGAATAAAGTGCGTCTTGCAAAATATATCTTAGAGCATAACGGAATCGAAGTAGACCCGAACTCCATCTTTGATGTTCAGGTAAAACGACTTCACGAATACAAACGTCAGTTAATGAACATTCTGCATGTTATGTATCTGTACAATCAGATTAAAGAACATCCGGAAAGAGATTTTTATCCGAGAACCTTTATCTTCGGTGCCAAAGCAGCCGCTGGTTACAGACGTGCAAAACTGACAATCAAACTGATTAACTCAGTTGCAGACGTGATCAACAACGACGCTTCCATCAACGGAAAATTAAAAGTTGTATTTATTGAAAACTATCGTGTATCCAACGCTGAAATCATCTTTGCTGCAGCTGATGTTTCCGAACAGATTTCTACAGCAAGTAAAGAAGCATCCGGAACCGGTAACATGAAGTTCATGTTAAACGGTGCACTTACCGTTGGTACAATGGATGGTGCAAATGTTGAAATCGTAGAAGAAGTAGGCGAAGAAAATGCATTTATCTTCGGTCTGTCTTCTGATGAAGTTATCAACTACGAAAATAATGGCGGATATGACCCAATGCAGTACTTTAATAATGACCCGGACATCAGAAATGTATTAATGCAGTTGATTAACGGTACTTATTCAAACGGCGACTTTGAAATGTTCCGTGAAATCTATGATTCCTTATTAAATACAAACTGCAGTGACCGTGCAGATACTTACTTTATTTTAGCTGACTTCAAATCTTATGCAGACGCACAAAGAAGAGTAGAAGAAGCTTACAGAGATGAAGCAGGTTGGGCTAAGAAAGCACTCTTAAATACAGCATGCTCCGGTAAATTCTCCTCTGACAGAACCATTCAGCAGTACGTGGATGAAATCTGGCATCTGGACAAAGTTACAATTGAGGACTAATTGTAAAACGAATTAAAATTTATTTTAGAAAGCCCTCTGGCAAAACTTTAAGTTTTGTCAGAGGGCTTTTTTGCTGCTCTAAATTTGGAAAACTTTGAATGTAAATGGTACGCAGGAGGCAGAAATAACGGCAGATTAAAGGATAAAAAAAAGGCGGAGCCTATTATTTCAGTTTTGGAAAATAGGTTCCGCCATTCATCATGATAATACCTGGTGCAATGATATCAACGTTTTCAATTAAATAGTTTTTAAAACGTTCCCATAATGTAACTTTTTTAACTTCTTTATTTGCTTTTACCATAGCTGTAGCTGTAGTACTTGCCATAATTAACATCTCCTTTTTTATACTGTTCTTTGTTCTTTACGAGTGTTATAATAGCATGAAAGATATGAAGTGTTTAGATGAGTTTTTAGCTATTAATTCGGTTAATATTGACATTGTATACAAAAATGGAAGGAAGTCGACAGAAATAAAGAAAGCACGCAATGGCGTGCAAAATTTGGAGAAGTTAATATGATTTATGAACCTTTGTTTGAATTGGAAAAAAATGGTATTAATATCAAGTATCATACCAATCAGGGAGAATACACACCGGCTCACTGGCATGGAGCAATTGAACTGATGTATATTTTAAATGGAGTCGGTACCATTTTAATCGAAGGAAAAGAATATAAGATGATTGCCGGAGAATTTATTGTGGTGGATTCCAATCAGATTCATGAAGCAAGGTGCGCCAGGGCTTCCATGATGATAGTGATTCATTTTTCAAGAAGTGCGATGATTCAGATAGAACCAAATCTGGAAAAGTATAGAATCAGCTGCCGAAGAAGTGAATTATTAAGAACAAATCTGGAAGATTATTTTCAGATTTGCGACCTGTTAAAAAAATTGCCGCCTCTTTATGTCAATCAGCCACTTGGCTATCGGCTGGAACGGCAGGCGATTGCGCTTCAGATTATGTCAAAGCTGTTATTCGCTTTTTCCTATCCAAAGACTGCGATTACGTTACGGGAAGATGACACAAGACTGGAGAGGCTTTCTGAGATTACCGATTATATTGAAGAACATCATACAGAACGATTGTCATTAGAAGAAGTGTCCGGACGATTTTATCTGAGTCGTGAGTATTTCAGCCGTTTTTTTAAAGAAAATATGGGTGTTACATTTTCAAAATATTTAAATCAAATCCGGTTGATGCACATTTATCATGATTTATGCAGTACCAAAGAAAATATCCTTGATATAACTGAAAAACATGGATTTACCAATTATAAATTATTTAATAAGATGTTTCAGGAAACGTATGGATGTAAACCAAGGGAACTGAGGGCACGAAGAAAATAGTTACTATATAGTTACTATAATGAATTTCAGTATGTTTAAAAAGGTTCTGCATACTGGTAGCAATTAGAAAAATGGAGAAAACCTGTAATTTATTGCCGGTATTAGTTGACATTAACCGAATTGTTTTCTAAAATATAACCATAAAAATTATAGTTATTATGAAGGAAGAAAACAAATATGAAGAGAAAAATGATGGCACTTTTACTGTCTATGACACTTGGTGCAACCATGCTTGCAGGCTGTGGCTCAGGAAGCAGTGATTCTGGTGACAGCAGTGCAAAAGACACAAAAGAAGATGCAGCAGCGGACGAGACAGACAAAGAAGAAGCTGATGCAGCAGATGAGACAGAGGCTTCCGGCGAAAAGACAGATGTTTATGTGTTTATCGCAGCCAGCTTAAAGAACACAATGGAAGAAATTAAAGCAAATTATGAGGCGGAGCATCCGAATGTAAACATTATCTACAATGCAGATAGTTCAGGAACTCTTCAGACTCAGATTGAAGAAGGCGCACAGTGCGACATTTTCTTCTCGGCAGCTACAAAGCAGATGGATGCTTTAACTGAAGAAGGTTATGTAATCGATGGTTCTGTGACAAATTTACTGGAAAATAAAATCGTATTAATTAAACCAACCGGAGAAGAAACAGCAGTTACAGGATTTGATAATATTACAGAGGCTTCCAGCCTTGCACTTGCAGGTGAAGATGTTCCGGTTGGACAGTATGCAAGAAAATTATTTGAAAATATCGGAAATCTTGATGATGTAATGGCGATGGAAATCAACGAAGGTGCAAATGTTACAGCAGTGCTTACAGCGGTAGCAGAAGGAAGCAACGAAGTTGGTGTTGTATATGCAACAGATGCAGCTTCTATGGCAGATAAAGTTGAAGTAATTGCGGAAGCAACTGCAGACCAGGTTGACCCGGCTATCTATCCGATTGGATTAATTGAAGATAAAGAAGCAAGTGATGCAGAAGTAAAAGCTGCAGAAGAATTTAAAGAATATGTTGCAACAGACCCAGCACCAATGGAATTATTAACAGCAGCGGGATTTAACCAAATCAAGTAAGTCCCCTGCTTCAATTGCGAAAAGCAATAAGCAAGGGTGGGGACTTGCTTGTATCAGGAGGGGGCAAGCCCCTTCTGATAAGCTGCGTAGCAGCTATTTGGTTATGAGCAAGTAGCGAAGCGGATTGCGAAT
>JABLTR010113155.1_pt1 | contig 58435 bp, 49 predicted proteins | sample 7160071 | NCBI WGS metagenome assembly JABLTR01 (sample SAMN14651230, study PRJNA627086) | human gut metagenome | isolation source: feces | host: Homo sapiens | reverse complement strand
GGCGGCCTCGATGCTGCCCCCCAGCGCGGCGGCCTTGGCAAGGCCCAGCCCGGCCCGCATATGGGCGTTGTCAGCCTCGGCCAGTGCCGGGTGGGCGGCATAGGCGGCGCGGCGGGCCGTCTCGGCCTGCATGACAGCCTGCTGACGGCGGGCGGCTACCTCGCGCTGTGCGGCGCGGAACAGTTCGTCTTTTGTGCGCATGGATCATCCCTCCTCGTCAAACATCGCGGCCCAGTCGCGGTTGAACAGGTCCTTCTGGGCGCTGGCGGCGGGCGGCTGGGCGCCGGGGCGCTCGGTCATGACAATGTTGCTGCCCTCCAGCTGGCCCTGCTTGCGGGCGGCGTCAATGGTCGTGATGCCCTGCGCGCGCCATGCGCGCAGGATGCCGTCAACATACCGCACGGTGTTTTTGCCGTTGGCCCGCAGCAGTGCCTCGTCGATCATCTCGTGGCCGATGCCCATTTCCTCATGCCAGCGGGCGATCGCGCGGCGCTCCCAATTTGTCAGGGCGCGCGGCTCAACACCAAACTGGGCGGCTGCGTCAGCACACCAGTCCTCGCGCTGCTTGGCGCGCTTGAGCCAGCGCTCGGCGTCCTCGCCGTTTTCCACACCGTCCTCACGCCAGCGGGCCAGAAGATGCGCCACGGCGGCAACGGTGCGCCGGCCGATGCGCGTTACCTCGGCGCAGCAGAGCAGAATCACATCGGGCTTCCAGCCGTCAGCCAGATATAGGTCAACAAGCCGCTGCAGCTCGCTCCGGCTCAGCGTCTTGCCGAAGGCGTTCTGCGCCTCCTGACACAGCACCGCCACATAGGGGTCGTTGATCGCGCTGGCCAGGTCTACATGGGCAGGCTCGGCCGGGGCGGGGGCTGCGCTGCGCTCGTTCACCAGCAGCCCGGCACCCGCCCAGTACTGCAGCGCACGCTTGGCGGCCTCGATGCTGGGCAGTGCTAACGCCCGGGCCATCGTGCGGGGGTCGGTGTCGCGGGTCTGCAAAATATACAGTGCCGCCCGGATCGTATCGCCGTCAGTCTGGCACAGGTGTGTCAGCACAAGCTGCGGCACCGCAAGGGTATCGCCGGTGTTGTCCGCCAACCGGTAGCCCATATCCGCAAACCTCCCCACTTTAATAATTCAATAATTATACCACGCGGCAGCCGATTTGTCCACTTTTGCCCGAAAAACTGCCCAAAAATCAGACTGTGATTTTGGGTAATGCGTTTCTTGTTTTTTGATGCAAAAATTTGTACAATAATACCATAAACAGTTTAAGCATTAAGGGGGATTCCACTATGGCGATGAATCTTGTAAAACTGCCCACCGGTAAGCCGAACCTGCAGCTGCGCGTCAGCAAGGGGCATTATGCCACCAGCCACAGCCATATCAACTATTATATTGATGTCACGCTGACAAAGTTCCGCCTTTCGGAGGCACGCGCGGCCGCAGCGGAGCTGGTGCGGGCCTATAAATCAACGACCATCGTGGATACCATCCTCTGTCTGGACGGTACCGAGGTCATCGGTGCCTGCATGGCAAGCGAGCTGACCAAGGCCGGCTATACGAATATGAACGCGCACCAGACGATCTATGTGGTCACGCCGGAGCATACCACCGGCAGCCAGCTTCTTTTCCGTGAGAACACGGCCCCTATGATCGCGGGCAAGCATGTACTTGTGCTGGCAGCCTCGGTCACCACCGGCTATACGGTGCAGGGCGCGGTCGAGGCCATCCGCTACTACGGCGGTGACCCGGCCGGCATCGCGGCAATTTTTGCCTCGGTCAAGGAGTGCGCGGGCTATCCGGTGGCAAGTATCTTTGACCCCCATGACCTGCCCGACTATGAGACCTATGACGCCCACAGCTGCCCCTGGTGCAGGCAGGGCAAGAAAATTGATGCCCTTGTCAATAGCTTCGGCTATTCCAGTCTGTAAGTTTGTGACGATTTTGCCCCCTCGAAGGAGGGGGCTTTTTGTTACTTTTTATCGGTTGACGCTCCGTGCTCTGCCCTTTATAATAGGAAGGCTGACTTTTTATAGGAGGAATTGGTTTGAACACGGAAAATCTCAATGGAATTCTTGCACAATACATCCAGCACTGCAAAAGCCGCACGGCGGCGGATGAGGGTACGATCTGGCGCGCGGTGGACTGCTTTGGCGTAAACTGGGATATAGATGACAGTGACTTTCCCGTCATGTTCGGCGACGCAATGCAGCAGGCAAAGCAGGCGCTGGACAATCCGGCGCTGCAGCCTGTCGGCGGTCTGCAGGAGCTTATGTTGTGCGATGCAGAGGTGGAGCTTGTGCGCGAGTGCTTCCGCTGGCTCTTTAAAGAGGATGACGGCGATATTACAAAGCGCCGCGGCCGCGCCGAGCTGTTTGCGGATCAGATCAACGGCCGCTTCCGCCGTGTATTTCCGCGGTTGAGCAAATACACAATGAATGCCGCGAACGCGCTCTTTTTCCTGAACCTGTGGGAGCCGCACGACAACTACTTTTACCATGCGGCCGAGGCCAAGGCATGGGCAGAGTATTTTGACTATGAGGCCGATTTCGGCGGCGGTACAGCGCTGGATCTGCCCCGTTATTATACCATGTGCAATGACCTGCTGCGGGAGCTGGAAAACTACCCCGAACTGATTGCCCTGCACAAGGCGTATGCGGCGCAGGAGCTGGGCGGCATAGAGGACAGCCTCCATCTGCTGGTCTACGACATCCTGCACACAGCCTACACCGAGCAGTTTTACCCCAAGGGCTACGCCCGCAGCGCCACCACCAAGGAACGCGCCAAGGCTGTCAAGGAGAAAAATACCCGCGCCGAGCTGTGCATCCGCATCGGCGAGTGCGAGCAGACCCTGCAGGAGCTGCTGGCCAGCCCTGCCGAACTGCCCGACCTGACCGGCTGCAAGATCACCCACAGAATGTTCGGCGCCGGCACCGTGCAGCCCGCAGAGGGGCAGTTCATGGTCATCGACTTCAACGGCACACTGAAAAAGTTCAGCTACACGGCCTCGATGAACAGCGGCTATCTCAGCGCCGAGGATCCCGCCGTAGAAGCCCGGCTGCAGGCCTATCAGGATTACAACAAAGAAAAAGACCGCCTTGAAAAAGAGCTGAAAAACCTGAAGGCAGAACTGATGAAGCTGTAAGCTGCCCACTTGACAAATGGCGGGGAGAACGATATAATACTAGTTGTTGCGCGGCTGTCGTACAACGGCTAGTACATCAGCCTTCCAAGCTGAGGACGTGGGTTCGACTCCCATCAGCCGCTCCAAAACAAAGCTCCCAAACCGGGATACGGTTTGGGAGTTTTGTTTTGGACTTGCTGTAACATTTTTGCCACTTTATTTTACATTTTGCGCTCTTGACAAGGGCGCGGGAAAGCCCCATAATAAATACTGAATCTGTGTAATTTGAAAGGAAAGAGGTGCGGCACCATGCGCGTGATTGCCGGAACAGCCCGCGGTAAGAATCTGCAGGCACTGCCGGGCGAGGATATTACCCGCCCGACCATCAACCGTGTGAAGGAGGCTATGTTCTCCAGCGTGCAGTTCCTTGTGCCGGGGGCACGGGTGCTGGATCTGTTTGCAGGCAGCGGGCAGCTGGGTATTGAGGCACTGTCCCGCGGCGCTAAAAGCTGCCTTTTTGTAGACCGCTCTGCCGAGGCACTGGCTGTAGTCAGGGCCAACTGCAAGACAGCAGGGGTCGAGCGCCAGAGTGATATCCGTCAGAGCGAGGCCGAAGGTTTTTTGGCTAATATCCGCGGCCCGTTTGAGCTGGCGCTGCTCGACCCGCCGTTCCACCATGATACCGTGGCCGCTGTGCTGCCGCTGCTGGCCGCTAAGATGGCCCCCGGCGGTGTGGTCCTCTGCGAAACAGAGCGGGAGGCCAACCTGCCCGAGCAGGCCGGGGCACTGACTTTGGTAAAGCAATACAACTACGGCAAGATCAAGGTCAGCCGCTATGAGAGAGGGGAAGAGGCATGAACGTAGAAGAATTGCTGGAATTGATGGAGGAAACGCTGGAGGCAGGTACGGCTGTGCCGTTCGCTGCGTCTAAGCGGGTGGTCGATGTGGACCGTATGCGCGATATTATTGACGAGGTGCGCAACAACCTCCCTGATGAAGTCCGCGAAAGCAAGAAAATCGTCAATGACCGCGAGCAGATCATGAAAAACGCCCGTATCGAATCGGAAAGTATCATCCAGCAGGCCGAGGAAAAAGCCCGCAACCTGACCAGTGAGCAGGAGATCGTCCGCCGCAGCCAGCAGTATGCGGCGGAGATCGTTACCAAGGCGCAGGCGCAGGCCAAGGAGCTGAGCCGCAATGCGACCGTCTACTGTGAGGGCATTTTGAAAAACTCTGAGGAGGTGCTGGCCCGCAGTGTGGCAGACATCAAGAATGTCCGCATGAACCTGCGCAGCGCCGCCCGCCCGAACCGCGGACAGCAAAAGTAATCACTGTTGTTATTTACGGCACAATTCCGCTGAAAAAATCCATATCTTTACAAAATGTACGCCGCACCGTGTAAAACGGTGCGGCTTTTTTGCGCCTATGGGCGAAAAAGCGCAGCGGCTGCGCATTTGCTGCAAACCGCTGTGTGCAGCCAGCGCCCCTTTGTACAAACTGTGAAAAATCAGTTTGCGGCGCAGTTTTTCCCCGTCTGCCCTTGCTTTTTGCAGGATAAAATGGTACTATTATCTTACCACAAGTGGGTAATTGTGGTGAGAATAACAACAAAAGTGGTTAAGCGTGGGTAGTTTTCCACGTTATCCACAGAGTTATCCACAAAGAGAACGCGGCATCGTAAAAAATCTTGCCGCAAATTTGTGCAGCCTGACGAAGGGAGGGGAAGGACAGATGCTGGTCGGTCAGTATGATTACGCCATCGACGCCAAGGGTCGTCTGAATTTCCCCGCCCGCTTCCGCGATGCGATGGGGGAGACCTTCATCGTCACCCGCTGGCTGGACCACTGTCTGGCCGCCTTCCCGGCCGAGGAATTTGAAAAGGTCGCTGCCAAGATCGAGGAAAAGGGCCTTGTCAAGGGCCGCAAGGTCAGCCGTATGCTCTATGCCTCTGCGGTGGAGGTCAGCCCGGACAAGCAGGGCCGCATCCAACTGCCCGCCAAGCTGCGGGAGTATGCGGGTCTTGACCATGATGTGACGATCATCGGCAGCCGCAGCTTTGCTGAGATCTGGAACACCGAGGCGTGGAACGCCAATCAGGAAACGAGCGATGAGGATTTCACCGCCGCGATGGAAGATCTTGATTTCTGATATTATAGGACGATAGAACATGGAATTTTCACATATCCCCGTACTGCTGCAGCCCTGTCTGGATGGGCTGAACATTGACCCCGCCGGCATTTATCTGGACGGCACCGCCGGCGGCGCAGGCCACAGCAGAGAGATCGCAAAACGCCTGACCACAGGACGCCTGATCTCGCTCGATCAGGACCCGGATGCGGTGGCAGTGGCCACCGAAAGGCTCAAGGGTCTGCCGGCGCAGGTGGTACAGGTCAATTTCCGTGAGGCAGCCCGTGTCCTTGCGGAGCTTGGCATCCCGGCGGTCAACGGGGCCCTGCTAGATCTCGGCGTGTCCAGCCATCAGCTGGACGATGCGGCGCGCGGCTTCTCCTATCATGCCGATGCACCGCTTGACATGCGCATGAGCCAGCAGGGCCCCACCGCCGCGGATCTGGTCAACACCCTTGACCGTGAGGAGCTGACCCGCATCCTGCGTGACTACGGCGAGGAACCCTACGCATGGCAGATCGCCGGCAGGATCGTATCCGCCCGCGCAGAAAAGCCCATCACCACAACGATGCAGCTGGCGGAGATCGTAGCCTCCGCTGTGCCCCCGGCTGAGCGCCGCAAGGCAAAGAACCCGGCGCGCCGTACCTTCCAGGCCATCCGCATCGCCGTAAACTCCGAGCTGGATGCACTGAATGAGGGCCTCGACGCCATCTTTGACTGTCTGGCTCCGGGCGGGCGGCTCTGCGTCATCACCTTTCACAGTCTGGAGGACCGTCTTGTCAAGAATAAGTTCCGCCGCTGGGCGCAGCGCTGCACCTGCCCGCCGGAACAGCCTGTCTGCACCTGCGGGGGTGTGGCCAAGGCAAAGCTGATCACCCGCAAGCCCATCGAAGCAGACGCTGCGGAGCTGGAGGCCAACCGCCGCAGCCGCAGCGCCAAATTGAGAGTGTTGGAGAAAGTATAAGAGGCAAGAACCATGACAACTGTTATGCTGCATGACGGTGCAGCCGCGCCCCGGCTGGAGCGCCCGCAGCCCGCTGTTAAAGTAGTGCGCGGCGGTGATTACGGGCTGAACCGTGCCCGCCGCTTTGCCCGCATGGTGGCGCGCGTGCTTGCGCTGGCCATTGTGCTGGGGCTGGTTATCAGTGTGCTGTACAGCCATGCCAAGCTGACGGAGCTGAGCGGCGAGATCAACGAGGTCAACACCCAGTTGGCTGCTGCCCGCAGCGAGTATGATTATCTCAGTACCCGCATGAGTGATATTACAAGCCGCGCCAGCCTGCAGGAGGTGGCTGAGGGTCAGCTGGGCCTTGTCAAGCTTGATCCCAGCCAGATCACCTATGTCCAGCTGGAGGACGAGAGTGTGATCCAGAAAAGCACCAACACGGCAGGCAAGCTGCTGGGTGAGGTGCGCACTGCGGCACTGAGCCTGCTGAACAACCTGAACCCGTAACAAAAAATATGCAGCTATGAGCCTTTTTGCTGCGCGGCGCGACAGCCGACGGCAAAAAGGCTTTTTGAAATCCTGCACCCACCAAACAGGGGAATGCCGATGCCACAACCAACGAATCAACCAAACATTCCGCCCAGAAGACGCCGCGCCCGCGCGGACAGCGGCATGAAGGCCCGCACCATGTTCTGCGTGGCGGTGTTCATCATTGCCGGGTTCGGCCTGCTGATCTATCAGCTTTATGCGCTGCAGCTGCGCGATGCCGAGCTGTACCGCACCGAGGCCGTGACCCAGCAGATGAAGGACATCACGCTGCCGGCGCTGCGCGGGTCAATCTACAGCGTGAACGGCAAGCTGCTGGCTAAGAGCAACACGGTATGGAACATTGTTGCCGACCCGTCCTCCATTGCAAAGAGCGGTGCCACTGAGGCACAGTTGCGTACCGCCGCACAGGGGCTTGCGGATCTGCTTGGCGATGGCACCACGGCGGACGCTCTGTATGAGATCCTGACCGCCAAGAATGCAAACGGGACGCCGTACCAGTACCGTATGCTGGCCAAGGGCGTGGAAAAGCCGGTGGCAGATGCCATTGTAAGCTATGCTGATACCTACCGCATGGAGCCGGAGAAGGACGGCACAACCGGCAAGCGCATCCTCTATCTATCGACTGAGCAGGCCAGTACGCGCAGCTACCCCTACGGAGAATTCCTTGCATCGGTGCTGGGCTTCTGCAACAGCGACGGCGAGGGTGCCTACGGTCTGGAAAAATACTACAATGAAACGCTGGCCGGAACGCCCGGCCGCAGCGTGGCCGAAACCGATGTCAACGGCAATGCTCTTGCGTCAGGCCAGTCTGATCTGCACGAGGCCATTGACGGCAACGATCTGTACCTGACCATTGACGAAAATGTGCAGGCCATCGTTGAGCAGTACCTGACCGAGGCAATGAACACCTTCACGGTACACGGCCGCGGCAGCGCCATCGTCATGAATGTCAAGACCGGCGCAATTCTGGCTATGGCATCCATCGAGCAGTTTGACCCCAACGACCCCTACAAAATCACGGACGCCAAGATGACGGCCATTCTGGATAAAGAGGAGATCGACGCCGAGGACATCGACTGGCTGGAGGGCCGCCTTGGGGAAAAGGCGGTCAAGGACATCATCGCTGACGGCAAGATCAGCCGCGACAAAACGGTTGATGAGGACGGCAATGAGGTCGCCAGCGAATACACCCAGCTGCAGGGTATGATGCGCGAGGCCCAGTGGAAGAATAAGAACATCACCGAGCTGTATATGCCCGGCTCTGTGTTCAAGCTTATCACCGCATCGGCAGGACTGGACTCCGGCATCATGAGCACGAGCCAGACCTTCTACTGCGGCGGCAGCCTGACCGTCAATGAGGGCAGCGAGCTGTGGGAGCATACCTACCGCTGCGCCAACGGCGAGGTCCACTATGAACAGGACATGGCGGGCGCGCTGAACCACAGCTGCAACCTCTGGTTCATTCAGGCGGCCGAAACACTGAAGCCGCAGATCTTCTACGACTATATTCAGGCGTTTGGCTTCACCCAGCCCACCGGCATCGACCTGCCCAATGAGACACGCTGGACAAGCGTCTACAACGCCGAGCAGATGGCGGAGGTCGATACAAACCTCTATACGGCAGCCTTCGGCCAGAACGAGTCCATCACCCCGATGCAGATGGCCACGGCCGTGGCGGCCATTGCCAACGGCGGCTATCTGGTCACCCCCTATGTGGTGGATTCCGTCACCGATAAGGACGGCAACATTGTCACCCAGACCGAGACAAATATCCGCCGTCAGGTCATCTCCGAGGAGGTCAGCCGCCATCTGCTTTCCATGATGGAAAACAATGTCCACGGGGAAGGAAACTACCACTCCTGCGCCAACGCCTATGTGGCGGGCTACCGCATCGGCGGCAAGTCCGGCACGGCAGAGCGCACCGACCGCCACCTGCGCGGTGACGGCGATTATTATAAGATGATGAGCTTTGCCGCTGTACTGCCCATCGATGATCCGGAGATCGAGGTGTTCGTTCTGCTGGACGACCCGCGCTGGGTCAAGGACTACGCCAGTCAGGTCGTGGCGCCGGTCGTAGGCAACATCATCAGCGAGATCGCACCCTATCTGGGCATCGAGCAGGACGCCGCCTACAACCCGACCGGTACCGTAAAGGTGCAGACCTGTCTGGAGTACACTTGGACGAATGCACAGGTCACCCTGAACCGTCTCGGCCTCAAGCACAAGCTCATCGGCCCGAGCAGCGGCACCATCGTCTACCAGTACCCGGTGGGCGGCAGCGTGGTCCCTGCAGGCTCGACCGTCTATCTGTACACTGCCACCGATCAGAACGCAATGACCACAGTCCCCGATGTGACCGGCAAGACCGGCACCTTTGCCGAGCAGATGCTCCGCGCAGCCAACCTGAATGTGCAGTTCAGCGGGGACAGCAGCGGCAAGGTCGTGGCGCAGGATGTCCAGTCCGGCACGACCGCCGCTTACGGCACCATTGTGACCCTGACGATGGACACCGGGGCCGAAGCCCCCGCCGAGGAAGCTCCCGCTGTGGAGGAGAACATCGACCCTGCAAACGAGGAGGGGTGACCCGCCTGCTGCGGCTGCACCCTCTATACCAGTAAACCCATCCAAGGAGGTCCTTTTTCATGCAAAAGATTCCTGCCAATGAGCTGCTGGCCGGCCTGACGCTGGCCGAGCCTGTCAGCATTCATGCAGTCGTTACGGACAGCCGCAAGGTCGAGCCGGGCTGCGTCTTTGTCTGCTTCCCCGGCGAGCGTGTCGATGGACACGATTTTGCCGCCGGTGCCTACCGTGACGGCGCCGCCTATATCATCGCCAACCACCCGGTCGAAGGTGTCCCGGCGGATCGAACCGTTATCGTGCCGGACAGCGCCCGTGCTATGATCCGCATGGCCGCCAACTACCGGATGCTTTTCAGCCCCAAAATGATCGGCGTTACCGGCAGCGTGGGCAAGACCACGACCAAGGAATTTTGCTACGCGGTGCTGTCTGCGTTCGGCACCACACTCAAGACCGAAGGCAACCAGAACAATGACATCGGCGTGCCCAACACGCTGTTCCGGCTGGACGATGCCACCGAGTATGCCGTGGTTGAAATGGGGATGGACCACGCGGGCGAGATCGAGCGGCTGAGCCGCTGCGCCCGCCCGTCCGCAGGTATTATCACGATGATCGGTGTCTCGCATCTGGAAAATCTCGGCACCCGGGAGAATATACTGAAGGCAAAGATGGAAATCTGCACCGGTCTGCCGGACGGCGCCCCGCTGGTACTGAACGCCGACAATGACCTGCTGCCTGCCGCACAGGTTCCGTCCCGTCTGCGGGCTGCCTGGTTCGGCATTGAGGCAGAGAACGCCGATGTCCGCGCGACGGACATCACGGCCGGGGCCAACGGCACGGCGTTCCGTATCGTGGACCGTGAATACGGCAGCTTTGCGGCATCCATCCCCACGGTAGGGCTTCACACAGTCTATGATGCGCTGGCAGCCTACGCCGCCGCCACCCGTATGGGCTTGGATGCGGCCCGCTGCGCGGCAGCCTTGGCCAACTACCAAACGACCGGTATGCGCCAGCATATTGTGGAGCACGGCGGCGTGACCTTCATCGAGGATTGCTACAACGCCAGCCCTGACAGTATGCGGGCAGCGCTCTCGGTGCTGAAGGAACTGCCCAACCCCCGCAAGATCGCCCTGCTGGGTGATATGCTGGAGCTTGGCACCGCCAGCGAGGAAGGCCACCGCAGCACCGGTGCATGGGTCGCAGACGCAGGGGTCGATCAGCTGATCGCCTATGGCCCCTGCAGCGCAGCCATGGCCGAGGCCGCCAAGGCGCGCGGTGTTGCAACTGTGCATTGCCAAACGGCAGCAGAAGTGCTACAATATTTACGGCAATTCGTGCGCCCCGGTGACGCTGTACTGGCAAAGGCCAGCCACGCCATGGGCCTGGAGCAGCTGCTGCAGGATTTCTACAGGGAATTGCCGCAGGGGTAAAAAACAAAAGGGCTCCTCCGCAGGGGCACCTATGGGATCGCGCAGAGCGTCCCCCCTGTACCTATTGATCGGAGGAATCATTGCATGGAGCAAATCTCATACCTGCTGGCGGCAGGGGCTGTCGGCGGCTTTGCCATCACGGCGGTGGCGGGCAAATTTATGATCCCGGTGCTGCACCGTCTGCACTTTGGGCAGACCATCCGGGAGGAGGGCCCCACCTGGCACAATAAGAAAAACGGCACCCCCACCATGGGCGGTCTCTGCTTTATTCTGGGCATTCTGGCGACATTGGGTCTTACCTGGGCCATGTTCCGACCCAAACTGCCCGACACACTGGGCCTGCCCCAGATGCAGGCGGTGCTGCTGGTGCTGTTTTTGGCGTTCGGCTCGGGGCTGATCGGCTTTTTGGATGACTTTATCAAGGTCATCCGGCACCGCAACCTCGGCCTGACCGAGGCACAGAAGATGATCCTGCAGATTGCGCTGACCTTCGGGTTTATGCTTGGCCTTAACAGTCTGGGCCTGCTTACGACCGAGGTGCAGCTGCCGATCTTCGGGCTTGTGGATATGGGCCTGCTCTACTATCCCATCGCGTTTTTCGGCATCATCTTTTTGGTGAACGCCGTCAACCTGACCGATGGTCTGGATGGCCTTTGCACCGGCGTGACCTTTGTGTCAATGATCGGCTATCTGCTGGCGGGCAGCCTGCTGGGCTTTGTCCATGTTTCGCTCGTTGCGGCTGTCACGGCGGGCGCCTGCGCGGGCTTTCTGGTCTGGAACTTCTACCCGGCCAAGGTGTTCATGGGGGACACCGGCAGCATGTTCTTCGGCGGCATCGTGACGGCGCTGGCCTTTGTGATGCAGCGCCCTGAGCTGGTGCTTTTCTTCGGCATCGTTTACATCTGGGATGCCATGACGGTCGTGATCCAGCGCGCCTACTTCAAGGCAACCCACGGCAAGCGTATCTTCCGCATGACGCCGATCCATCACGCCTTTGAGATGCGCGGTTGGCGTGAGGTCAAGATCGACGGATTTTTTGCCCTGATCGCCGCCATCGGTGTGGCGATGGGCATGCTGTACATCTGCGTGGCATAACACAGGGCCGGGGCAGCCCCCGGCCTTTGCTTTTTGATTTTAGAAGGGGAGGTGACGGCCCGTGAATACGGCAACCAGCCTTTTGGGGCTTTTATTTGATCATACCATCGGCAACATTCTGCGCATGCTGGCGGTCATCCGCCTGCCTAAGCTGGAGCGTGGGCCGGTCTCCCACGGGTTTGTGGCAACGCTCATCGTCATTATGGGCTACGGCCTTGTCATGTTGTTTTCGGCCAGCTATTCCAGCGGCTATGCGAACTACGGGGATGTCTACCACTTCATCCGCCCGCAGGGCGTCATTGCGGTGCTGGGCCTTGTGGCAATGCTCATCATCTCAAACATCAACTATCGCGCCCTGCGGTATATGAACGAAAGCTTCTACATCATTACCGTTGTGCTACTCATCGCGGCGCTGCTCAGCCCGGAGGATACCAACGGCACCTACCGCTGGGTCTACTTTGCAGGCGGTTCCTTCTCGCTGCAGCCGTCTGAGCTGGCCAAGTTTTCTGTGATGCTCTGGACGGCCGATATGCTGGACCGCGACCATGCGCATAAAACATCGATCTGGTACGGCCTTCTCAAGCCCGCACTGCCGCTTGTGCCGATCCTTGTCCTGCTCAAGCTTGAGCCGCACAACTCGGCGATCCTGCTGCTCTGCGCGATCTTCGGCACGATGATCCTCTGCAACGGCTCCGCCATGCGATGGTGGCCGATGGTCGGTGCGGCGGGTGCGGCAGGCGTGATTGCATTCTTAAAGCACCTCGCCAGCGGTGATGGCTATGCAGCCGGCCGTCTGGGCGGCGTCTGGGGCCTGACCCCCACAAACACAGCAGGCATGCAGTGGCAAACTTTGCAGAGCATCTATGCGATCTGCACCGGCGGGCTGTTCGGTGTCGGCATCGGCAACAGTGTCCAGAAGCACCAGTGGCTGCCTTATGCCGAAAACGACTTTATCTTTGCCGTGATCGGTGAGGAGCTGGGCTTTGTCGGTGCGCTGGCGCTGATCGCTCTCTTTGCGGCGCTTCTGGTGCAGGGGGTCTGCATTGCGCTGCGCGCCCCTGATTTGTACGGCACCCTGCTGGGCATCGGCATCATCTCTCAGGTGGGGTGGCAGGTATTTCTGCACATCGGCGTTGGCACTGCGCTGCTGCCCAACACCGGCATCAGCCTGCCGTTCTTCTCGTCCGGCGGCACAAGTCTGCTGCTCCTGCTTGGCGAGATGGGCGTTATGCTCAGTATCTCCCGCGCGGGCAATGCGCGGGAAAAGCGCCTTGCCGACCAGCACCGCGCCGAGACGGAGCGTATACTGCAGCACAGCCGCTACCGCAAAACCACGGTGTAACTGTTTGCATTTGTGCGGCAGATTTTTATATACGGAGGCCAATCATGCGTGTTTTAATTGCTGCCGGCGGCACCGCCGGTCATATCAACCCGGCGCTGGCCATCGCCGGCGCCCTGAAGGCGGCGGACCCAACGGAAGAGATCCACTTTGCGGGCCGGCGTGAGGGGATGGAGTACGGCCTTGTGACGAAGGCCGGCTACCCGTTCCATCATATTGAAATCAACGGCTTTCAGCGCAGACTCAATCTGGAAAACATCGGCCGCAACCTTGTCGCAATCTGGCATCTGGCCCTGTCCGGGCCGCGCACCCGGAAGATCCTGAATCAGGTGCGTCCCGATCTAGTCATCGGCTGCGGCGGCTATGTCAGCGGGCCGATCGTCCGCGCCGCCGCGCGCCGTGGCATCAAGACGGCCATCCATGAGCAGAACGCTTTCCCCGGTGTGACGAACAAGCTGCTTGCCAGAGAGGTCAACATCGTGCTGGCCGCCAGTGCCGATGCAGTCGAAAAGCTCGGCGCACCGGATAAAACGACCGTTGTCGGCAACCCGGTCCGCCCCGAGGTCCTGACGGCAGACCGCGCCGCCGCCCGCGCCAAGCTGAACGCCGGGGACCGCACGGTCATCCTCAGCTTTGGCGGCAGTCTGGGGGCCGACCGCATCAATCAGGTCGTAGCGGATCTCTGCGCATGGGAAAAGCAGACCGGCCGGAACACACTGCATCTGCACGCCACTGGCAGCCGCGGCGTCAAGCTGTTTGAGGACCTTGAAAAGGAGAAGGGCTTCGCCCCCGGCGAAAACCTGATCGTGACCGAGTACATCAACAACATGCCCCAGCTGCTGGCAGCGGCCGATCTCGTCATTGCCCGCTCCGGTGCGCTGACGCTGGCAGAGCTGGAAGCCGTGGGCCGCGCCTCGGTGCTGATCCCCAGCCCCAATGTGGCCGAAAACCACCAGTATTATAACGCGCTGGAGCTGCAGAAGGCCGGTGCTGCTGTTGTCATTGAGGAAAAGAACCTGACTGGAGAAGGGCTGGTCAAGACGGTGGAGGAGCTGCTGAACACCCCCGGCAAGCTGGCTGAGATGGGTGCCAACGCCAAGACGCTGGGGAACCCCCACAGTCTGGACCTCATCACCGAAAAGCTGATGGAACTGATGAAGAACTGAAAAGGCAGGCAGTATTTATAGTGCCCTGCTCTGTATGCCAAATCCCAAACGAAAGGAGCCGCTCATATGGGGAACGACCAGCGCAGCCGCAGGCAGAGAACCGTGAGCGGCTCCGGCGCGCAGAACAACCGCCGCAGCCTCGGCAGCCGCATGGGACTGGAAAAGAGGGAGGCCCCCCGCAGGGAACCGCCCACCGCCCAGCCCCGCGAGCCACGCGCCAGGCGCCCACAGGCGACCCAACAGATCAATCCGCAAAAGGCCGGCTACCGCCCCGGCAGCCCCAGAAAGCAGCGGCGCGTAACGCAGGCAGAGCTGATCCGCCAGCGCAACCGCCGCCGCGCACTGGGGATTCTGGGTGTATTGGCCGTATTGGCCGTGGGCGCATTCGTGTCCGTCAATCTGCTGTTCAAGGTCACGATCTTCCGTGTCGAGAATTTCGACCGTACCACCCCGGCCGACACCGGCATCTACACGGAAGAAGAGCTGGTCAACGCCCTCGGCATTGAGAAAAATTCCAATCTCTTCGGCTTCTCCACCGCAGAAAAGACTGCGCAGCTTGCGCAGCAGTTCCCGTATCTGGAGCAGGTCGGCGTTGAGATCCAGCTGCCGGCAACGGTCGTTATCAAGGTAGAACCGGCAGTCGAGCGGTTTGCCTGCATGTACGCGGGCGGCTGGATGGTACTGAGCGATTCCCTCAAGATCCTGCGCACCGAGGTGAGCCAGCCCGAGGGACTGATCCTGCTGTCACTGACATTGCCTGCGGACTTTGCACCGGCAGTTGGGCAGAGCATCGTGCCGGAAAGCTACAACTCGCTGCTCGGCGGGGAGCAGGCCACCGCGGAAACAGCAGGTCTGCAGGCCTCGGCTGCACAGACGCTCACAGAGCTGCGAGACGGTCTGCTCTCAAACGGACTGTTTGACGGCGCGACCGCGCTGGACATACGCGACCTGAGTGATATTCAGTTTACCTATCAGAACCGCATACAGGTGCGCCTTGGCAGTGAGATGAACCTTGCCTACAAGCTGCGGCTGGCGGCTGCGGCGCTGGCCGACCCCGAAAAGGGCCTTTCTGCCAGCGATAAGGGTGTGCTGGACATCTCCAACCAGCAGAGCAACGGTGATATCCGCGCGTATTTCTCGCCCGATGACCCTGCACCCACGCCCACGCCCGTACCGGCCGAGACACCGCCTCCGGAAGAATCGGAAGAAAATCAATAAAAAGGCACCGCCTGCTTTCAATCGTAAGCAGACGGTGCTTTTTTATGCAGCTTTTAGTGGTGTGTACAGGCTGAATCAGACATTCAGCTCGACATGCTGGCCAACATCCTCGGCATTAGCGTCCAGAACAGGCTGAATAACATCGCGCAGGAACTCGGTGACCTGCTCGGCACTGCGGCCGGTGAAGGCCTCGGGGCTGAGCTCAGCCTCAATTTCCTCGCGGCTCAGGCCGAAGGCGGGATCAGCCTCGACACGGGCAATCATGTCGTTGGGCTTGCCCTCCTGCTTGACAACGGCGGCAGCAGCCACGGCATGCTCGCGCAGGCGCTCGTGCAGCTCCTGACGGTCGCCGCCCTTCTTGACGGCCTTCATCATGATGTTCTCGCTGGCCATGAAGGGCAGCTCGGCCATAACGCGGGCGCGCACGACCTTCGGGTAGACGACCAGACCGTCAGAGACATTCAGCAGAATGTTCAGGATGGCGTCTGCCGCAAGGAAGCCCTCTGCCATCGCAATGCGCTTGTTGGCAGAGTCGTCCAGCGTGCGCTCGAACCACTGGGTACCGCTGGTCATGGCGGGGTTCAGCACATCCACCATCAGGTAGCGGCTCAGCGCGCAGATACGCTCGCAGCGCATCGGGTTGCGCTTGTACGGCATGGCGGAGGAACCGATCTGGTTCTTCTCAAACGGCTCCTCCATCTCCTTGAAGTTGGCAAGCAGGCGGATGTCGGTGGCCATCTTCATAGCGCTCTGGCCGAGGCCGGCCACAGCGGACAGAACATTGTAATCCACCTTGCGGCTGTAGGTCTGGCCGCAGACCGGCACGACCTTGGCAAAGCCCATCTGGGCGCAGACATCGGCCTCAACGGCCTTGATCTTGGCGGAATCGCCGCTGAACAGCTCCACAAAACTGGCCTGCGTGCCGGTCGTACCCTTGACGCCGCGCAGGGCCAGCTGGCTGATCTGGTGGTCGATCTCCTCCAGATCCATGTACAGCTCGTTCATCCAAAGGGTGGCGCGCTTGCCGACGGTTGTAAGCTGCGCGGGCTGGCAGTGGGTATAGGCCAGGCAGGGCATGGCCTTGTACTCCTCGGCAAACTTGGCCAGATTGGCCAGCACGCCGATGATCTTCTTGCGCACAAGCTGCAGTGCCTCGCGCATGACGATGACATCGGTATTGTCACCGACATAGCAGCTGGTAGCACCCAGATGGATGATGCCCTTTGCCTTGGGGCACTGCAGGCCGTAGGCATAGACATGGCTCATAACATCATGGCGGACGAGCTTTTCGCGGGCGATGGCGTCCTCATAGTTGATATCGTCCTTGTGGGCCTCCAGCTCAGCGATCTGCTCATCGGTGATGGCAAGGCCCTGAGCCTTTTCCGCCTTAGCCAGTGCGATCCACAGCCTGCGCCATGTCTTGAACTTGTTGTCGTCCGAGAAAATATACTGCATCTCATCCGAAGCATACCGGGTAGAGAAGGGGGAAATGTAACGGTTGTGTTGTGCCATAGGGTCAAATCCTCACAATCTTTAAAACTTATAGTTTCAGTATAGCAGAATCATTCCGAAATATCAAAGTTTAAAGTAGTTCACGCCGCCCTCAAAGATCGGCTGGTATTTGTCACCGGTGACATTTTTGTAAAGCTGCTCGCCGCTGCGCTCACTGTGGCCCATCTTGCCAAAGACGCGGCCGTCCGGGCTGGTGATGCCCTCGATGGCCAGCACAGAGCCGTTCGGGTTGTAGCGCATATCCATCGTCGGGCGGCAGGTCAGGTCCACATACTGCGTTGCGACCTGACCATTTTCGATCAGCTGGTTCAGCAGCTTTTCGTTGCAGACAAAGCGGCCTTCGCCGTGGCTGATGGCGATCAGATGCTCATCATTGATGTCGCAGCGGCTCAGCCACGGACTCTTGTTGCTGGCAACGCGGGTACGCACCAGCATACTCTGATGGCGATGAATCGTGTTGAAGGTCAGCGTCGGGTCCTCCTCCGTGATGGGACGGATCTCGCCGTAGGGGACAAGGCCCAGCTTGATGAGTGCCTGGAAGCCGTTGCAGATACCTAAGGCCAGACCGTCACGCTGGTTCAGCAGGCGGTTGACCGCATCGGCTACGGCCGGATTGCGGAAGAAGGAGGCAATGAACTTGGCAGAGCCATCGGGCTCGTCACCGCCGGAGAAACCGCCCGGCAGCATCAGGATCTGCGCCTTATCAAGCTCACGGACAAGTGCCTCGCAGCTCTCGGCGACATCGGCGGGGGACAGGTTCTTCAGCACCAGAATGTGCGGGTCACCGCCCGCGCGGCGGAAGGCACGGGCCGTGTCGTACTCGCAGTTGGTGCCGGGGAACACAGGAATGATGACCCGCGGCGTTGCCAGACGCACGGCGGGAGCCACGCGCTTGTTGGCGGGGCAGTCATGCTCAAGTGCGGGCACAAACTCACCGGCCTTGCGGTAGGGGAAAACAGGCTCAAGCTTGGCCTCCCACAGCTCCTGCAGGCGGGACAGGTCAATGTTGCTGCCCTCGGCCTCCAGCGTATAATCCACGGTGGTAAAGCCGAGGAACTCGCCAGCGGAGGCGTCCAGCAGCTCCAGAATGACCGCACCGTAGGCAGGCTTGAACAGGCTGTTCAGGTCAATGTCATTGGACAACTGCAGGCCGACATGGTTGCCGACACACATCTTGAACAGTGCCTCGGCCACACCGCCGTAGCCGGGGGTGGCAGCGGCCAGAACCTTGCCCTCGTCGATCATCTGCTCGACGGTCTTGTAGATCGCAATCAGGCTGCCGATCTCAGGCAGGCCGTTCTTGTAGTTGGGGCGCAGAATAACAACAGAGCTATTCGCCTTCTTGAACTCAGGGCTCTGCACATCGCGGGTGTTACCGATGGCAGTGGCAAAGCTGACCAGCGTCGGGGGCACATCCAGCCCCTCAAAGCTGCCGGACATCGAGTCCTTGCCGCCGATCGAGGCGATGCCCAGACCCATCTGGGCATCCAGCGCACCAAGCAGGGCGGCCATCGGCTTGCCCCAGCGCTCGGGCTTATCGTTCATATGCTCAAAATATTCCTGGAACGTCAGGTACATATCCTTGTGGTGGAAACCGGCGCAGACCAGCTTGGTCACGCTCTCGACCACGGCCAGATAGGCACCGCGGTAGGGGTCGGCCTCAGTCAGATAGGGGTTAAAGCCCCACGCCATGCCGGAGCAGGTCGTCGTCTCGCCGTCAACGGGCAGCTTGGCGGCCATAGCCATCGTGGGGGTCAGCTGGTACTTGCCGCCGTAGGGCATCAGCACGGTCGCTGCGCCGATGGTGGAGTCAAAGCGCTCGCCCAGACCCTTCTGGCTGCAGACATTCAGGTCGCTGACCATAGACTCGAGCTTTTCCTCAAAGGTGGCGCCGGCAAACTGCGGCTGCCAGACATGGCCGGGCAGAATATGTGCGCTGGCGTGGCGCTCGGCACCGTTGGAGTTCAGGAACTCACGGGAAAGGTCAACGATGGTCTTGCCGTTCCAGACCTCGCGCATCCGCTTCTCCTCGGTCACGGTGGCAACGATGGTCGCCTCAAGGTTTTCCTCGGCGGCGTACTTCATAAAGGTCTCGGCATCCTCAGAAGCCACGGCCACAGCCATGCGCTCCTGACTCTCGGAAATCGCCAGCTCGGTGCCGTCCAGACCCTCGTATTTGCGGGTGACCTTGTTCAGGTCGATGTGCAGGCCGTCAGCAAGCTCGCCTATGGCAACGGACACACCGCCCGCACCGAAGTCATTGCAGCGCTTGATCAGGCGGCAGGCGTCCTCACGGCGGAACAGGCGCTGCAGCTTGCGCTCGATGGGGGCGTTGCCCTTCTGGACCTCGGCGCCGCAGGTCTCAAGGCTCGTCAGTTTGTGTGCCTTGGAGGAGCCGGTCGCACCGCCCACGCCGTCACGGCCGGTGCGGCCGCCCAGCAGGATGACCACATCGCCGGGGGCGGGTTCCTCGCGGCGGACATGGCTGGCCGGGGTGGCACCTACGACGGCGCCGATCTCCATGCGCTTAGCGGCGTAGCCGGGATGGTACAGCTCTGCAACCTGACCGGTGGCAAGACCAATCTGGTTGCCGTAGCTGGAATAACCGGCGGCAGCGGTCGTGACCAGCTTGCGCTGGGGCAGCTTGCCGGGCATCGTTTCAGAGACAGGCTTCAGCGGGTCGGCTGCGCCGGTCACGCGCATAGCCTGATAGACATAGCTGCGGCCGGACAGCGGGTCGCGGATGGCACCGCCGATGCAGGTTGCTGCACCGCCGAACGGCTCGATCTCGGTGGGGTGATTATGGGTCTCGTTCTTGAAGAGGAAGAGCCAGTCCTGCTGCTCGCCGTCCACATCGCACTTGATTTTGACGGTGCAGGCGTTGATCTCCTCGCTCTCGTCGAGGTTCTTGAGGATGCCGCGCTGCTTCAGAGCCTTGGCACCGATCGTGGCGCAGTCCATCAGGGTGCGGTTCTTCTTGTCGCGGCCGGTCTCGGCGCGCAGCGCCATATAACGGTCAAAGGCGGCCTGTACCAGCTCGTCATCGATTTTGACATCGTCAATGATCGTGCCGAAGGTGGTGTGGCGGCAGTGGTCAGACCAGTAGGTGTCGATCAGCCGGATCTCGGTGATGGTGGGGTCGCGGTGCTCGGATTTGAAGTAATCCTGGCAGAACACGATGTCGGCGTGATCCATAGCCAGACCCTTCTCGGTGCGGAATGCCTCCAGTGCGTCATCGTCCAGCGCGGTGAATCCGTTCAGCGTCTCGACCTCGGTGGGGATGGCGAACTCCATCTTCAGGGTAGCGCGCTCCTCAAGGGCGGCCTCGCGGGCCTCGACCGGGTTGATGACATACTTTTTAATAGCGGCCAGATCATCGGCAGTCAGCTCGCCGTCCAGCAGATAGACGCGGGCAGAGCGGACATCCGGGCGCTCGCCCTGACTCAGCAGCTGGATGCACTGGCTGGCAGAGTCGGCGCGCTGGTCAAACTGACCGGGCAGGTACTCGACCGCAAAGACCGTTTTGGCCTCGGGCAGGGTGTCGTAGGTCACATCCACCGGCGGCTCGCAGAACACGGTGGGGATGGCCTGCTGGAACAGCGCGCTGTCGATACCCTCGACATCATAGCGGTTCAAAAGACGCAGGCCGGTCAGATTTTTGATGCCGACCAGATCGACAAGCTCATGGAGCAGACCCTGTGCTTCGCCATCAAAGCCGGGCTTCTTCTCGACATAAATACGATATACCATACTATTTCCTCCTGAGAGTTGATTTTGCAGGAAGTGACGGACGGAAAGCCTTCCCCCTTGGGGGAAGGTGGCCGAGGCCCCGTCCGAGGCCGGATGAGGGGAAGGTGTACCGCTATATCCCGTTGACGGATTACTGCGGAAAGTTTGCCCTCATCAGTCACCTTCGGTGACAGCTTTCCCCGATGGGGAAGCCTTTTTACTGCATTGCGGCCAATGCCCGTGCGCCGATGTCGCTGCGCTTGTGCAGCTTGTCAAAGTGGATGCTCTCGGTCGCGGCGTAAGCCTTTTTCAGGGCCTCGGGCAGGGTGTCGGCAGTGGCAGTTACGCCCAGCACACGGCCGCCGTTCGTGACAAGGCGGCCCTCCTTGACGGCGGTGCCGGCGTGGTAGACGGTCACATCGGCGGCGTTCAGCTGGCCGTTGTCAAGGCCGGTGATCTCCTTGCCCTTCTCATAGGCAAGGGGATAGCCGCCGCTTGCCAGAATCACACAGGCGGCCGCACCATCGCGGAAACGAACCTCCGTCTTGTCAAGCGTGCCGTTTGTGGTGGCCTCCATGATGGTCAGCAGATCGCTCTCCAGCAGGGGCAGCACGACCTGCGTCTCGGGGTCGCCGAAGCGGCAGTTGTACTCAATGACCTTGGGGCCGTCGGGCGTCAGCATCAGGCCGAAGTAGAGACAACCCTTGAAGGGGCAGCCCTCAGCCTGCATGGCGGCCACCGTGGGCAGGAAAATCTCCTTCATGCAGCGGTCGGCCATCTCGGGCGTGTAGTAGGGGTTCGGGGCCACAGTGCCCATGCCGCCGGTGTTCAGACCCTCGTCATGATCCAGTGCGCGCTTGTGGTCCATGCTGGAAACCATCGGCTTGACGGTCTTGCCGTCGCAGAAGGACAGCACACTGACCTCGGGGCCGGTCAAAAACTCCTCAACAACGACATGGTTGCCGGAGGCACCGAACTTTTTGTCCAGCATGATCTCCTTGACGCCGTCAGCAGCCTCCTGCTCGCTCTGGCAGATCAGCACGCCCTTGCCGAGCGCCAGACCGTCTGCCTTGATGACCACGGGGTACTTGCCCTCGGCCTTGATGTAATCCATGACCTTTGCAGGATCATCGAATGTCTCATATTTGGCGGTGGGGATGCCGTACTTCTTCATCAAATCCTTGCTGAATACCTTGCTGGCCTCGATGCGCGCCGCAGCCTTGTCGGGACCGAACGCGGGAATTCCGACAGCGGCCAGCGCGTCCACCATGCCCAGCGCCAGCGGGTCGTCCTGTGCAACGACCACATAGTCAAAGGCTTCATCCTTGGCAAACTGCACCATGGCGTCCACATCGGTGGCGGGGATAGCCTTGCAGCGGGCATCATAGCTGATGCCGCCGTTGCCGGGTGCGCACCAGATCTCGGTGCAGCGGGGGCTTTTTTTCAGCGCGCGGATGATGGCGTGCTCACGCCCGCCGCCGCCTACAACCAGAATTTTCATGATGTGACCTCCTAACATAAGGCTTCCCCCTGGGGGGAAGCTGTCACCGAAGGTGACTGATGAGGGGCGGTCTTGCCGCAATATCCCATGTGCGGGTGGCTGCGATACTGCTGCCCCTCATCCGGCCTCGGTCGGAGCCTTGGCCACCTTCCCCCGAAGGGGAAGGCACACCTCTTACAAACATCAACAGCCCGCGACGACAAAACGCCGCAGGCGCGTTGAAAAAGGCTTAGTGGTGGAACAAGCGGATGCCGCAGAACGCCATCGCAATGCCGTACTTGTTGCAGGTGTCAATTACCTGTGCGTCGCGGATGGAGCCGCCCGGCTGCACAATGGCAGTCACGCCGCTGCGGCGTGCGCGCTCAATGTTGTCGCCGAACGGGAAGAAGGCATCACTGCCAAGGCTGACACCGGTCACGGCATCCAGCCATGCGCGCTTCTCCTCAGCAGTCAGCGGGGCGGGCTGCTCGGTAAAGGTCTCAGCCCACACATCATCACCGATGACATCCTCCGGCGTTTCGCCGATATAGACATCAATGGCATTGTCGCGGTTGGGCTTGGCAATATCCTCGCGGAAGGGCAGGCCCAGCACCTTCGGCATGTGGCGCAGCTGCCAGTTGTCGGCCTTCTGGCCTGCCAGGCGGGTGCAGTGTACGCGGCTCTGCTGGCCGGCGCCCACACCGATGGTCTGGCCGTCCTGCACATAGCAGACGCTGTTGGACTGGGTGTATTTCAGCACGATCAGGCTGATGATAAGATCACGGCGCTGCTCGGCGCTCAGGGTCTTGTTCTCGGTGACGAGGTTCTGCAGCATCGTGGCATCGGAGATCTCCAGATCCTGACGGCCCTGCTCAAAGGTCACGCCAAAGACGGTGCGGGTCTCAAGAGGCTGCGGCTCATAGCCGGGGTCGATGGCAACGATGTTGTAGTTGCCCTTCTTCTTGCCCTTGAGGACCTCGAGGGCATCGGCATCGTAGCCGGGGGCAATGATGCCGTCGGAAACCTCATGCTGGATGAGCTTGGCGGTGGCCAGATCGCAGACATCGGAAAGTGCGATCCAGTCGCCGAAGCTGGACATGCGGTCAGCACCGCGGGCGCGGGCATAGGCGCAGGCCAGCGGGGAAAGCTCGGTCTCGGGCGCAATGTGGTACATGGCGCGCAGCGTGTCATCCAGAGGCAGGCCGATGGCCGCACCGGCGGGGGAGACATGCTTGAAGCTGGCAGCGGCGGGCAGGCCCAGCGCTTTCTTCAGGTCGCGCACCAGCTGCCAGGAGTTGAAGGCATCCAGAAAGTTGATGTAGCCGGGGCGGCCGTTCAAAATCTGAACCGGCAGCTCGGAGCCGTCAGCCATATAGATGCGGGCAGGCTTCTGGTTGGGGTTGGTGCCGTATTTCAGCTGAAATTCGTTCATGTTAGCCCTCCACAGCGGTGTATTTGTTCAGAATAATATCCTCATAGCTGCCGGTCTCCAGTGCAATGCTGCGCACAAAGAGGCTGACCTTGTTGTCATCGTTCAGGCTGGCCCACAGCTGCTTGGCAAACTGGTCGGCATCGTTCGTGTCGATGGCAACGCGCAGCGGCTCCCCCGCAAAGCTGGGGATGGGCGCACCGTTCTTGACATAGGTGCTGATGAAATGTCCCTCACCGGCCACAGGCTGGGGGTAGTCGAAGGTCTGGCGCTGAACGCTGGCAGCGTTGCCCTCGTTGGATTTGACAATGGAGAGCTTGTAGCCGCCGCGGCGCATATCCACCACGCCGGAGATGCGCGGCGTAAAATTGGGGGCATCATCCTCATAGGTGCGGGTGGCCAGCGCTGCCTCAAAGCTGTAGCCGGGGAAGAGATTGCCGTTCATGAACTGTGCAATCGTGTCGGTCTGGTCGCCGTTCGTGACCACGGTGGTCTCCCGCAGGGTCAGCACCGCATTGTAGATGATCAGATGCGGGTCCTCCAGCTTGGCGGGATCGGCGGCTACCGTGCGGATGCCGCCCGTGATCGGCTCAAACACGCGGTTGCGGCTGTTGGCGCTGCGGCCCATGATCCAATAGGCAACAAATGCTTTCTGGCCATCGGGGCTCTGCCCCAGCACAATGCCGCGGCCGGGGTAGTCGTTCCCGGCAAGATATTTATAGATGTTCTTTTTCATGGTTTATACCTCGTCACTGCACACCATGGCCAGCGCCTTGGGCAATAGCTGCCACTCGGCCTCGACCATGACGCGCTTCTGCAAAGTCTCGGGGGTGTCACCGGGCTGTACAGCCACAGCCTTCTGCAGCAGGATCGGCCCGCCATCGCACTCCTCGTTGACAAGATGGACGGTGGCACCGGTCAGCTTGACGCCGCGGGCCAGCGCAGCCTCATGCACTTTCAGCCCGTAGAAGCCCGGCCCGCAGAAGCTGGGGATCAGGCTCGGGTGGACATTCAGGATCCGGTTGCGGTAGGCCGCAATGACCTTTTCGCCCAGCACACTCAGGAAGCCTGCCAGCACGACCACATCAATGTCATGGGCCTGCAAAACGCCCAGCAGGGCAGCATCAAAGGCAGCGCTGTCTGCATACTCCTTGCGGCTGACAACAGCGCTCTCCACGCCGAAATTGGCGGCTCGCTCCAGCGCGTACACGCCGGGCTTGCTGGCAATGACCAGCGTGATCTTTCCGTCAGGGTTTTCGCCGCGGCGCTCACTTTCCAGCAAGGCCTGCAGGTTGGTGCCGCCGCCCGATACCAGTACTGCTACACGCTTCATACCAGCTCGACCCCGTCACCCTCAACGATGGTGCCCAGACGGTAGGCGTCCTGACCGTTGGCCTGCAGGATTTCGATGGTCTTGTCGGCATCCTCGGCGGCGACGGTCAGCACCATGCCGACACCCATGTTGAAGGTGTTGAACATGTCATGCTCGGTGATGCCGCCCTCACGCTGCATTACCTCAAACAGGGCAGGGGTGCGCACATCGGCCTTGGCGATGCGGGCTGCACAGCCCTTCTTCAGGCTGCGAGGGATATTCTCATAGAAGCCGCCGCCCGTGATGTGGGACACACCCTTGACCGTGACCTGCTCCATGACAGCCAGAACCGGCTTGACATAGATCTTGGTGGGGGCCAGCAGGGCCTCGCCCAGCGGCTTGTCCATGCCGTCAAAGGTCTTTTTCAGCACATCGGGATTGTTGTCAATGTCAAAAATTTTGCGCACCAGAGAGAAGCCGTTGGAGTGTACACCGGTGGAGGGCAGGGCAATTATGACATCACCGGGCTGCATCGTGGAGTTGTCAAGGATCTTGGCCTTATCCACAACGCCAACGGTGAAGCCGGCCAGATCGTACTCCTCCTCCGGCATCATGCCGGGATGCTCGGCGGTCTCGCCGCCTACCAGAGAGCAGCCCGCCTGCACGCAGCCCTCGGCTACGCCCTTGACGATCTCGGCAATCTTCTCAGGGATGTTCTTGCCGCAGGCAATGTAATCCAAAAAGACCAGCGGCTTGGCACCGGCGCAGATGACATCATTGACGCACATGGCCACGCAGTCGATGCCGATGGTGTCATGCTTGTCCAGCAGCATGGCGATGCGCAGCTTGGTGCCGACGCCGTCCGTGCCGGAGATCAGGACCGGATGCTCGATGCCGGTGCAGTCCAGCTCAAACAGACCGCCGAAGCCGCCCAGACCGCCAATGCAGTTTTCCGTCATCGTGCGGGCAACATACTGCTTCATCAGCTCTACTGAGCGGTATCCGGCGGTAATATCCACGCCCGCGGCGGCGTAGCTGGCAGAATAACTTTTTTCCATAATCGAAATATCTCCCTTGCGAATGGATTCGTAGGGGCGGATTCTATATCCGCCCGTGGGTGAGATTACCGTTTGCAGGCGCATAGGAAATGCGCTCCTGCGGTTACAATTTCTTATTCGGGTTCGACACGCTCAACGGCTTGTCGTAGATGATCTCCATCGTTTCGGTGGGCGGGTTTACCGGATATTTGCCGGTAAAGCAGCCGGTGCAGTAGCCGCAGCTGCTGTGGATGCCCAACTGCTGAACATGCTCAATGCTCAGGTAGCCCAGCGAATCAGAGCCGACCATCTCGTTGATCTCCTCGACCGTGTGGCCGGTGGCAATCAGATCCTTTTCGTCAGGAATGTCGGTGCCGAAGTAGCAGGGGTGGGCAAAGGGCGGGGCGCTGATGCGGTAATGCACTTCCTTGGCACCGGCCTCGCGCAGCAGGCGGATGGTGCGGGCGCTGGTCGTGCCGCGCACGATCGAGTCATCGACCAGCACAACGCGCTTGCCCTTGACGGTGGCGGAGATGGCGTTCAGCTTGATGCGCACGCTGCTCTCACGCTGGGCCTGAGTGGACTGGATAAAGGTGCGGCCGACATACTTGTTCTTGATAAAGCCAACGCCGTAGGGGATACCGCTCTCCTGCGCATAGCCGAGCGCGGCGTCCAGACCGGAATCCGGTGCGCCGATGACAACATCGGCCTCCACAGGATGCTCCTGCGCAAGGAAACGACCGGCCTGCAGGCGGGCCTCATGCACGCAGGTGCCCTCGATGATGGAATCGGGGCGGGCGAAGTAGATGTACTCAAACACGCACAGGGTGTGGGGGGCGGTGCCGCAGTGATCCTCGATGCTGCGCAGACCCTCGTGGTCGGCAATCACGATCTCACCGGGCTTGACATCGCGCACAAACTTGGCACCCACTGCATCCAGCGCGCAGCTCTCGCTGGCGAAGGCCCAGCCGGAGCCATCGGGCAGCTCGCCGATGCAGAGCGGGCGGAAGCCGTACGGGTCGCGCGCGGCGATAAGCTTGGTGTGGGTCATGATGACCAGACTGTAAGCACCCTCAATGTCATCCATCGTGCGGCTGACAGCCATCTCGATATTGGGGGTCAGCAGACGGTTCTGGGTCAGCAGGTAGGCAATGACCTCGGTGTCGGAGGTGCCGTGGAAGATAGAACCGCTCATTTCCAGCTTGCGGCGCAGCTTGGGGGCGTTGACCAGATTGCCGTTGTGGCAGACAGCCATGGCACCCTTGCAGTGATGCAGGATCATCGGCTGCGCGTTGGACCGGCTGCGCTGACCGGCGGTGGCATAGCGCACATGGCCGGTAGCCATCTTGGCACCATGCGGCAGCTCCTCCAGCACGCGCTTGGTGAAAACCTCGCTGACAAGGCCCAAATCACGGTAGCCGGAAAGCACACCGTCCACATTCAGGGCGATGCCGCAGCTCTCCTGCCCGCGGTGCTGCAGCGCGTACAATGCGCTGTAGACGGCGCTGACCATATCGGTCGCGCCGGTTTTATCGTAGATACCAAAGACGCCACACTCCTCGTGCAGGCCCTCGGCATAATGGGAAAATTCGCTCATCATTTGCTCCATTTATCGGAATGTAAAATACCGTAGGGACGGATTCTATATCCGCCCGGGGTAAGATGCCTCTTGCGGGCGCATATGGAATGCACCCCTACGGAAAAGGCGCATAATGGAATGTGCGGCAGCCTGAGGGCAGGCCACTCTGCACATCATCTGTAAAAATGGCTTAGCCCAACAGACGCTTCATGACCTCCTGATAGGCGTCGGCCTCACCGCCCATGTTGCGGCGGAAGAGGTCCTTGTCCAGATGGGCACCGGTGGTGGCATCCCAGAAGCGGCAGGTGTCGGGGCTGATCTCGTCTGCCAGAATGATGGTGCCGTCAGGCAGGCGGCCGAACTCGAGCTTGAAGTCAACCAGACGGATGTTGGCGTCCAGCATGATCTTCTTCAGCACTTCGTTGACCTTGAAGGCGTACTTGGCGATGGTGTCCAGCTCCTCCTGGGTGGCCAGATCAAGGGCAAGGGCGTAGTAGTGGTTGATGAACGGATCATGCAGATCATCGTTCTTGTAGCTGTACTCGAGAATGGGGGTCTTGAAAACCTTGCCCTCGGGCACGCCCATGCGCAGGCTGAAATGACCGGCGGCAACATTGCGGACGATGACCTCCAGAGGAACGATCTCGACCTTCTTCACGAAGGTGTCGCGGTCGTTGACTTCCTCGACATAATGGGTGGGGATGCCCTCTTTTTCCAGCTTCTGCATCAGAGCGTTGGACAGCTTGTTGTTGACGATGCCCTTGTCGCGGATGGTGCCCTTCTTCTCGCCGTCACCGGCGGTGGCATCGTCCTTATAGTGGACCATGACGATCTCGGGATCATTGGTGGAGAAAACCTGCTTTGCCTTGCCTTCGTACAGCTGCTCTTTGACTTCGTAGTTCATGATAAACGCTCCTTTTAAAGATTGATGATGGATAAACAAGTGTGACGGACTTACAGCGCAGCGGCCTCAGCGGCGATGGCTGCGTCCTTTTTTGCAATGGCGGCGGCGGTGTCAGCCCGGAACGCATCCAGCTTTTCAGCCAGCGCGTCATCAGCCACGGCGAGGATCGCCACAGCCAGATAAGCTGCATTTTTGGCACCGTTCAGCGCCACGGTCGCAACGGGGAACCCGCTGGGCATCTGCACGGTGGCCAGCAGGGCATCCAGACCGTCCATGGCACCGCCCTTCATCGGGATGCCCACAACGGGCAGCGTGGTGTTGGCGGCAAAGGCCCCGGCCAGATGGGCAGCCATACCGGCTGCGCACAGGATGACGCCGTACCCGTTGGCGCGGGCCGACTTCGCAAAGGCGGCGGCAGTCTCCGGCGTGCGGTGGGCGGAAAGAATGTGGGCCTCATACGGCACGCCGAATTCCTTCAGCACCGTGCAGGCGGACTTGACTACCGGCCAATCGCTGTCAGAACCCATGATGATCGCAACTTTTTTCATGCGGTTAGTAACCTCCCTTACAAAGCAAAACAGCGCAGTGGCCTGTCAGGGTACACTGCGCTGCGGTCATAATGTGAAAAGGGTATGATGGTACAGAACGCCCGCGCCAAAACCAAGCTGTTGCATTGCAATTGCCACGGAAGATCCTCCTTTATATAAAGTAAGATATTGTCCTGTGCTTTAAGTGTAAACTCTGGGAAAAGAAAATGCAAGCACCCCGCGGACATTTCAGCCAAACTACCACCCGGCCGGGTTTTAAACGGTACTTTTTGTCGTTTTTGATGGGCTCTGCAGGGTGAATGTCATACTTTATATAGCGCTGCAAAATCCTGCCCGCTGCTACGCCGGAAGCTATGCGGCAGAACCTGCTGAATAAGTTTCCTGTAATATTCGGCACAAATTTCGTCTGCGTCAAAAAAGCTGCGCAGGCAGGTGTTTTCCTGTCTGTGCAGCTTTGGTAAAGATTGCGCGGCCGAGTTTGCGCCCCTTATGCATGGCGTTTTTTATCCAGGCGGATCTTGTCCGAGATCATGGCAATAAATTCAGAGTTCGTGGGCTTGCCGCGGAGATTGTGGATCGTATAGCCGAAGTAGCTGTTCAGTGTGTCCACATCACCGCGATCCCATGCCACCTCAATGGCGTGGCGGATGGCACGCTCCACACGGCTGGCGGTGGTCATGTTTCGCTTGGCAATCTCCGGATAAAGGCGTTTTGTGACTGCATTGATGTAGCCGTGGTCCGCGATGGTCAGCAGGATGGCATCGCGCAGGAACTGATAGCCCTTGATGTGGGCCGGCACACCGATCTGGTGCAGGATCTCAGTGACCGTCAGCTCGTCACTGTCGAGCGAGGTAAGCTGCGGGCGGGCCGTGTTGCCTGCGGCCTTCAGCACACGGCTGACCAGCACGGTCTCGTCAAACGGCTTGACGAAGAAGAACGAAAATCCGCTGTCCAGCAGCTCCTGCTCGATCTCCTCGCTCTGGAAGGCCCCGGTAACGAAGAAGGTCGTGCGGGTGCTGCTGGTGTTCTGAGCCTCGTAGCGCTGCTTGACAGTGATGGCGTCCAAGTCCGGCATAAAGGCATCCAGCAGCACAGCCTGCGGATGGATCGTCAGCAGGGTCTCCAGAGCTTTGGCACCGTTCTTTTCGCAGATGGTCACTGAGACGCCCTTTTCCTCCAGAACATGGCGGCAAAGTGCAGACACCTGCGGGTCCGTGTCGGTCATTACAAATTTGATCTTTTCCATCGTCACATATCCTCCATACTTTCTGAGTTGCGCGTTGTCCGCGCATCGACCCCGTTTTGTTGGGCTCCTCGTTTACAATGGAAATTTTACCATAAATTACCAGCTTTCGCAAGTGGTTCGACACGACTTTTCTCTTATTTAAGCAAACTTTCGTTCGACAGCTTTCTCTCTATTTCGCCGTATTTCGGCACGGATTTACACAATCCCTCTCGCTTTTACGCTTTTTGCACGCTTCCGGCCGCAGGGCGCAGCGGTCAGGCCTTTTTCTGCTTTTCCCGGCGGTGAAGTCAGGCGGCAGCGTCTGCCTTTTCCAGCATCGTTGCCGCAAAGATCGCATACCCCTTCGCGGGGTCGTTTACCAGCACATGGGTCAGCACTGCGGCAAGGCGGCCATTCTGCACAATCGGTGAGCCGCTCATTCCCTGTACGATACCGCCCGTCTTTTCAAGCAGCGTATGATCGGTCACGCGGATCAGCAGATTGCGGTTTGGGTCTGTTCCGGTCATAGTCACCCGCTCAATGCGCACTGCATAGGCTTTGGCGGCCGTTCCCTCCACGGTAGCCCAAAGCTCGGCGGGGCCTGTGGTGACCTCCTGCAGGTGGGCAACTTCCACGCTTTGCCCCGCTGCCGGGCCGCTGTAGCTGCCGTACACCCCCGCGGTATCGTTGGCCAGCACTCTGCCGACCGGCGATGCTGCAAACTCCCCGCGCAGTTCGCCCGGGCTGCCAGCAGCGCCGCGGACACAGCCCGTTACCGTCACAGGCACGATCTCACCGGAGAGCAGTGTCAATTCCGCGCCGGTGTCGGCATCGCTGATGGAATGGCCCAGCCCGGCAAAGGTGCCGTGCAGGGGGTCGATAAAGCTGAGCGTCCCGATACCCGCCCCCGAATCCCGCACCCAGATGCCCGCCTTGTAGCAGCCGTTCTCGTCCCGGGACGGCGTCAGCACCGCCGTACATTGGCTTTCGCCGCGTCTGTAAAGCACAGTCAGCGGCGCACCGCCCGCCGCCTGTATGGCGCTGGTCAGATCCTCATTGCTGCGCACCGGCTGCCCATTTGCCGAGATGATGAGATCCCCCAGCCGCAGCCCCGCCGCCTTGGCGGGATTCTCGCTGCCCAGCGCCGTGTACCGGTCAGAGAATGCCACGACCAGTGCGCCATCGGAAAACAGCTTGACCCCGAAGGGGGTACCGCACAGCTGCACCGTGCGCCGCGCCGTGGTGACTGCACGCACCGTCTTGACAGGAACCACCCCGAACAGTGCCAGCGTAACATTGCTGCTTGCATCGGGCGCGGTGCTGTCCGCAGGCACAGCGCCCTGCTTTTTGCGTGCAGAAAGATACGGCAGCGAAGCGATGCGCAGCTCTGCGGCCGGTTCATCGGTGTAAAGTGTATCCGGCAAAGCCGCTGCCAAGCCGGCTATGACTGCCGCTCCCAGCAGTGCCAGCAGCGCCGCCGCTGCCGCCGCCAACCGCCATTTTCTTTGCATCTGCATCCCTCACTTTGGGATAGCATGTGCAGACAACAGGCGGATTATGTCGGCTATTCTTCACTAGACAACAAAAAACAGCGCAGATAAGCAATTACGCCCATCTGCGCTGTTATTTTTATGGTGCAGCCAACAGGACTTGAACCTGCACGTCTTGGACACTGGACCCTAAAACCAGCGCGTCTGCCAATTCCGCCATGGCTGCACAGCAGTATTAGTGTAGCAACTTTGGCGTGTTTTGTCAATGGTCTTATTCCGCCGTATCGGCCGGAATGACGCCGCTTGCATCGGCGCTTACAGGGTCGGCATAAACGGCATAGCGCTGGGTCGTGTGGGTCAGGATACCGAAGGGGTAGCAGGTGTACAGGATGACGCTGGGCTCTGTTGCCCCCAGACGCACCTTGTCGATGTCGGTTTCCAGAATGACCTGCATGTCGGTCACCTGATAGGTGAAATCACCCCAGTCGGTTTCCAGATGGATCATTGCCCCAAGCTGAACGGAGCCGAGGTCTGAAAAGTAGGTGCCGGTATGCGCACCGATAAGAACGGTGCCGTTCTCGCCGGGCAGTACGCAGTCGCTCTCGGCGCGGCAGCCGGCGCCCCGGCTGAACTGGCTCTCGCTGTCGCCCCAGTAGAGCGCACAGTCCACCTTGGTGCCCTCGACCCAGATGCGGCCCAATTTATCCCCGTAACCAATCGTGTCATGCGCGGCCTGCGCGGCATCGACCTGCTCCTGCCGCTTTGCGGCGGCTGCCTCCGCTGCCAGACGCTCCGCCTCTGCGGCGCTTGCAGCCTCGCTGGCAGCGCGGGCTGCCTCCTCCTCGGCTGCTTTTGCGGCAGCCTCACTGGCTGCTGCCTGACTGGCCGCAGCGGCAGCTGCCTCGGCCTCCCTCTGCCGATTTTTGGAGAGGACCAGCGCCGCACCGATGCCGATGCAGACCGCCAGCGCGAGCGCGCAGAGGGCAAGACATCTCGTCAGCCGGGGGTTCATGTGCGGCTCTCCCGGGCGGCAAGGTAGGCGGCAGGGCCGCTCTGGTAGAGATCGCCGCCGTGGGCGTCCAGCAGAACGGTCAGCGGGAAATCCCGGACAACCAGCCTGCGTACAGCCTCGCAGCCCAGATCAGGCCATGCGATAACCTCGCAGCTCTGGACGCTGTTGGCCATAAGGGCACCGGCCCCGCCGATGGCCGCCAGATAGACGGCACCATTCTGCACGACTGACTGCTTGACGGCCTCGCTGCGCTTGCCTTTGCCGATCATACAGGCAAGGCCAAGATCGAGCAGCCGCGGGGTGTAGGCATCCATCCGGCCTGAGGTCGTTGGCCCGGCGGCACCGATGGCACAGCCCGGGCGCTCCGGCGTGGGGCCGACATAGTAGATTGCTGCGCCCTCGATGGGGAACGGCAGCGGCTTGCCCTGATCAAGCAGCTCCATCATGCGGGCATGGGCGGCATCGCGGGCGGTGTAGACCACCCCGGACAGCAGCACGGTATCTCCGGCCTGCAGCGGGGCCAGATCCGCCTTGGAAAGCGGTGTTTGTAAAATATATTGCATCAGCGGCCCTCCTGTTCCCGCGCGCGGCGGCGCAGTTCCTTATATTCCTCATGGTGGCGGTTGACAAATTCCAGCTCTGCCATCGTAATGTCGAGCGGCTCGGCGCGTTTGCCGTCCTCATCCAGCGGGATGTCTATGCGGGAGGCTTTTCGTTCCTGCGATGGGCGCGCCTTTTCCTCCGTTTCGTCCAGCGGAATATCAATGGTCGGTTTCGGCATTGGTCACACCTCCCGGCTGGCGCGGCGGGTCACATGGCAGCTGATGTTGACTGCGATCGGCAGGCAGGCCACATGGGTGGGCTTCTGCTCAATGGCAACGCCCAGACAGGTCGTGGCACCGCCAAAGCCCTGCGGGCCGAAGCCGGTCGCGTTGATGGCGTCCAGCAGCTCTTTTTCCAGCGCAGCGTAATACGGGTTGGCGTTCGGCTTGTCCAGCGGGCGCAGCAGCGCCTTTTTGGCAAGGGCTGCGCAATGGTCAAAGCTGCCGCCGATGCCGATGCCCAGCACAATGGGCGGGCAGGGGTTAGCCCCTGCCTGCTCCACCGTATCCAGCACGAATTTTTTCACGCCCTCCACGCCGTCGGCAGGCTTCAACATGGCAAGACGGCTCATGTTCTCACTGCCGGCGCCCTTGGGGGCAACGGTGATCCTGCAGCCGCTGCCGGGGACGAGATGCACGGTCAGGAACGCCGGCGTATTATCCCCCGTGTTGACGCGCTGCAGCGGGTCCGCTGTGATGGATTTACGCAGAAATGCCTTTTCATAGCCGCGGCGCACGCCCTCGTTGACGGCCTCCGTCAGATCGCCGCTGATGTGGGCGTCCTGCCCCAGTTCGATAAAGACACAGGCCATGCCGGTGTCCTGACAGATGGGCAGCTCCTTATCGGCTGCCACGACCAGATTTTGCTGCAGCAGACCGAGTGTCTCGCGGGCGAGCGGCCACGGCTCGGCAGCCTCAGCCTGATCGAGCGCCGCCTTCACATCGGAGGGCAGCTTTGTGTTTGCTTCGATGCAGAGTGCCTCCACCGCATCGGTGATGGCAGCAGCAGAAATTTCACGGATGCTCATACGCGCGCCACGCCGCTTTCCCGTGCAGCCTGTGCAACGGCTGCGGCTACAGCATCGGCCACACGCGGGTCGAACGCCTTGGGCAGAATGTTTTCCTCGCTCAGCTCATCGTCAGGGATGAGGCCCGCAATGGCCTTGGCGGCTGCCATCTTCATGGCGGGGTTGATGTCCCGGGCGCGGACCGAGAGCGCACCCTTGAAGATGCCGGGGAACGCCAGCACATTGTTGACCTGATTCGGGAAGTCGGAGCGGCCGGTGCCGATGACCCGGACTCCCGCCTGTTTGGCAAGGTCAGGCATGATCTCAGGCGTGGGGTTGGCCATGGCAAAGACGATGGCATCCTTTGCCATTGTGGCGGCCAGCTCGGGGGTAAGTGCCCCCGCAATGGAGGTGCCGATAAAGATGTCAGCGTCCCGTATGGCCTCCGCCAGACCGCCGGACAGCTTTTCGGGGTTTGTTTCCTCGGCCAGCTTGCCCTTGTGACCCTCCAGCCCGGCGGGGCGGCCGGGCAGCAGGATGCCATGCTCATCGACAGCGATGATGTTTCTGGCACCCGCGACCTGCAGCATGTGGATGATGGCTGTGCCGGCGGCGCCGGGGCCGTTCTGGACGATCTTGACATCCTCGATGCGCTTGCCGACGACCTTCAGGGCGTTGAGCACACCTGCCAGCACGATAATGGCGGTGCCGTGCTGATCGTCGTGGAACACGGGGATATCAAGGTCGCGTTCAAGCTCTGCCTCGATCTCAAAGCACTCCGGGCTGCGGATATCCTCAAGGTTGATGCCGCCGAAGGTCGGCGCAATGGCCTTGACCGCTGCGATGACCTCCTCCTTTGTCTTGGCGTTCAGGCAGATGGGGAACGCATCGACACCGCCGAACTCCTTGAACAGGACGCACTTGCCCTCCATGACCGGCAGACCGGCCTCGGGGCCGATATTGCCGAGCCCCAGCACGGCAGTGCCGTTGGTGACAACGGCCACGGTGCGGCCCTTCATCGTGTAGGTGTATACATCGTCGGGATTCGCCTTGATCTTGCGGCAGGGCTCAGCCACGCCGGGGGTGTAGGCGGTGGACAGCGCATCGCGGTCCTTACATTCGCAAAGGCTCTGTACGGCGATCTTGCCGGGGAATTTGCTGTGGAGTTCAAGCGCTGCTTTGTTATAGTCCATGGGGATGCCTCTCCTTACTATATAATTTTACTTTCCGTAATGGTGCCCGGTAGGGGCCGGACATGTCCGGTCCGCAGCCTTGCCGCCAAATCGCTATGGATTTTATGTTGAGGGCAGGGCAGGCCCTGCCCCTACAGAGTTACTTCTTTTATTCATGGTGTACCGGCGCATAGTCCGGTTCCAGTTTTATGACGCAGAAATGATCCGGCCATTTTTCCTGCACGGAATTGCGCAGGGCGCTGACAAGCCTGACACCGCGGTGTTGCTTGTCTGTCATGTACTCGGCAGGCACGGCGCAGTCAAAGATTACATTGGTATGGGTCGGGCCGGGCACGATGCGCAGGTCGTGAATGTTCGCCAGCGGCTCAAGCTTGCGGATCTCCTGCTGCAAGAACGCCTTCAGCTCGTCCGCATGGGGGTCGCCGGTCACGACCGGGTCAAAGTGTATCGTGGCAATCAGGCCGTCCTGCACCAGCAGGTCGCGCTCAATGCGGTCAATGACATCATGGCTGTGCATGACATCATCCTTGGAATCCATTTCCAGATGGAAGCTGACCAACCGGCTGCCGGGGCCGTAATCGTGGATCATCAGATCGTGTACGCCCAACACACCGGGGTAGCTCATTGCCTTTTTTTCGATATGCTCGACCAGCTCCGGGTCGGGTGCCGCACCGAGCAGCGGATTGATGGTATCCCGCACCAGTGAAGCGCCGCTGTACAGGATGAACGCCGCCACACCAAGGCCCATCAAACCGTCCAGACGGGTAAAGCCGGACAGCTTTGTCAGCACTGTGGCAACAAGGACTGCGGCTGTGGTGATGACATCGTTGCGGGCATCAGCGGCGGTGGCCAGCAGGGTCTCGGACTCGATGTCCGTGCCGATTTTGTGGTTGAGCCTTGCCATCCAGAGCTTGACAAGGATGGAGGCCGCCAGCACCGCGACCATGACCCAGTTGAAGTCCACGGCCGTGGGGTGCAGCACCTTTGCAAAGCTCTCCTTCAGCAGCTCAACGCCGATGACGAGGATCATGACCGAGACGGCCAGCCCGGCCAGATACTCATACCGGGCGTGGCCGTAGGGATGCTCTGAGTCGGCCGGGCGTGCGCCAAGCTTAAAGCCCAGCAAACTGACGATGTTGGAGCTTGCATCAGACAGGTTGTTCATACCGTCTGCGGTCACGGCCACACTGCCGGTCAATACGCCGACAGCGATCTTGCCGCCCGCCAAAAGCAGGTTGCATACCACGCTGACGATGCAGGCCAAATTGCCGTAGGCCGTGCGGACGGTGCGGTCCTCGGTCTTTTCATGGTTTTTGATAAAGGTTTTTATCAGAAATTGTATCAAACAGAAACGCCCCTTTTTAGAAAACGGCAGACCGTGTCAGGGTCTGCCGTTTGTATGGATAGTATTGATCGGGCGCGATTTAGTCGCGGACGATGCAGGCGTCGCGCTCGGGTCCGACAGAGATGTACTTGATCTTGCAGCCGACCAGCTCCTCCAGGCGCTTTACATAGTCCTGAGCAGCCTTGGGCAGATCCTCAAACTTGCGCACACCGGTGATGTCGCAGTGCCAGCCGGGCACGGTCTCCACAACAGGCTGGGCATCGTCCAGCGCCTTGCCCATCGGGAAACGGGTCGTGGTGGTGCCGTCGGTCAGCTTGTAGGCGGTGACGATGGGCACCTGCTCCATATAGTCGAGGACATCGAGCAGGGTCAGGGCCAGCTCATCGCAGCCCTGGCACTGTACGCCGTAGCGGCTTGCCACAGCGTCAAACGGGCCGACGCGGCGGGGACGGCCGGTGGCAGCGCCGTACTCATGGCCGTGCTCACGCAGGACGTCCTTTTCCGCCTCAGTCATAGCCAGCTCGGTGGTGAAGGGACCCTCACCGACACAGGAGGAGTAAGCCTTCATAATGCCGATGGAGAGGTTCAGCTTGTGGCCCGGAATGCCGGCGCCGATGGGTGCATAGGCGGACACGGTGTTGGAGGAAGATGTGTAAGGATAGATGCCGAAGTCGATGTCGCGCAGTGCGCCGAGCTGGGCCTCGAACATGATCTTCTTGCCCTCGCGGTCGGCCTTGTCGAGGTAATCGCCCACATCGCAGATGTAGGGGGCAAACAGCTTGGAATATTTCTCGCACCATGCCCACATCTCGTCAACGCTGACGGGCTTCTGGCCGTAGATCTTCTCCATGGTCAGGTTCTTGGACTCGACGATGGTCTCCAGACGCTTCTTGACACCGGCGTCCATATGGACGAGGTCGCCCATGCGCAGAGTCTTTTTCATGTATTTATCGCCGTAGCTGTAGGCGATGCCGCGCTTGGTGGAGCCGAACTGAGCGCCGGTCTTGGACAGGCGCTCCTCCTCAAGGCCGTCCTGTGCCACATGGAAGGGCATGGTGATGGTCGCGCGGTCGGAAATCTTCAGGTTTTTGGGGCTGATCTCAACACCCTTCTCGGTCAGGGAGGCGATTTCCTTCTCGAGGTGCTCGGGGTCGATGACCATGCCGCCGCCCATGACGCAGACAACGTCGGGGCGCAGAATGCCGGAGGGAATCAGGTTCAGGACGAATTTGCCGCGCTCGTTCTTGACGGTGTGGCCTGCATTGTCGCCGCCCTGATAGCGCGCAACAATGTCATAGTTCTGGCTGAGCAGGTCGACCATGCGGCCCTTGCCCTCGTCGCCCCAGTTGATGCCGGTAATGGAAGTAAGCATACGTTTCTACCTCTTTTGTAAGTAAATAGGCATTTCAGCCTTTTCCGGAATCCCCGGGATCCGCTGCCGTCTTCTATTATAACATAGCCGTCAAGGGATTGCTATAGCCTTTTTGTACAAGATTTCGCGGCAGCATTTTCCGGCGGAGGGGTTTTCATCAGATTTTCATTTTACTTTTTCAAAAAAGAGTGTATAATGTTGTGGTATGCAATTTTATAAAGAAACAGGAGATACCCATGAAACTGACTCATATCCATCGTCTGACGGCCCTTGGTCTGGCTGTCGGCATGACCGCTGCCCTGACCGCCTGCGGCAAGGGCAAGGACGAGGCAGCTGCCTCCACCGCTGAGACGGCTGCAACCTCCGACACCGCCGCCACCGGCGAGACCGCCGATGATTCCGCCTACGCTTATCTGGCTGACTTCAGCTTTTCCGATGCGTTTGATGAGAACGGCTACCTCAAGGGCGTGACCGCTGCCGACTATGTAAATCTGCCCGATGACTACGCCGACATTACGATCAGCGCCGATCTCGGTCAGGTCAGTGAGGACGACATCACCAACTATATCAATACGAATGTCCTTGCCAGCTTTGCCACCGACACGCAGGTCACCGACCGCGCCGCGGCGGACGGCGATACCGTCAACATCGACTATGTGGGCCGCATCGACGGCGTTGCCTTTGACGGCGGCGACAGTCAGGGCAACGGCTACGACCTGACCCTCGGCAGCGGTACCTTTATCGACGGCTTTGAGGATCAGATCGTCGGCCACACCCCCGGCGAGACCTTTGATGTCACCGTCACCTTCCCCGAAAACTACGGCAACGCGGACCTGAGCGGCAAAGAGGCTGTCTTTGAGACGACCCTGCACTACATTAAGGAGTCCGTCACCCCGGAGCTGACCGACGACTGGGTGAAGGAAAATCTCTCCGCCACGATGAACCTGAACAACATTGACGAGCTGAAGGCGTTTGTCAAGAGCACGATGCTCTATGACAATCAGTCCAGCGAGGTCTACTCCGCCCTGCACGATAAGGTCAGCTACACCGATGAGCTGCCCCAGATCGCGCTGGACTACTACCGCGATGTGCTGCTGTACCGCATCTACACCTACGCGCAGAACTACGGCACCACCATGGACGCCCTGCTTGCCTCCGGCATGATGGGCAGCAGCTATGACAATGTGGACGCCTACCTCAAGGATGCGCACGACAGCATCCGCTCCATCACCCAGCAGGCCCTGCTCATGCAGGCCGTGGCCGAGAAGATGGGCTTCCGCTGCGACACCGCAACGATGAACGCCGATTTCGGCCGCTACTACGGCACGACCGACCCCACCCAGTATGTGACCGCCTATGGCGAGAACTATGTCAAGATGAATGTGCTGCAGAGCGATGTGATGCAGAACCTCATCGACAATGTCAAATATGAGTAAGCGGTTTTGACCGCCCCATGCCCCCGACACCCGCCGGGGGCATTTTTCTTGCTTTTTGCCGCAAAAGTCTATATAATAGTACCATCCAAACGGGCCGGCACCGCCGCCGCACCCGGATTCTGAGTTAGTAAGGAGTCTTCTCCCATGCCACTGATCATCCCGAAAAACCTGCCCGCCTATGACGAGCTGCAGCAGGAAAATGTCTTTGTCATGCATCAGGAGCGCGCCATGAGCCAGCATATTCGCCCGCTGCGCATCCTGATCCTTAACCTGATGCCGACCAAGATCGTGACAGAGACCCAGCTGGCCCGCCTGCTGGCAAACAGCCCGCTGCAGGTGCAGGTCACATTTTTGCAGACTGCCACCCACAGCACGACCCACACCGCACCCGAGCATATGAAGGCTTTTTACAAGACTTTTGATGAGATCCGGAACGAGCGCTTTGACGGCATGATCATCACCGGTGCCCCCATTGAGGATCTGGACTATGAGGCCGTGGACTATTGGGACGAGCTCTGCCGGATCATGGACTACACCAAGGAGAATGTCTACTCGACGATCCACCTTTGCTGGGGTGCGCTGGCGGGCCTGTACTACCATTTTGGCATCCCCAAGGTGCATCTGGACAAAAAGATGTTCGGCGTGTTTGAGCATCGCGTCACCCGCCCGTCCAACCCGCTGGTGCGCGGCTTTGATGAGGTGTTCTATGCCCCGCACAGCCGCTGGGCCGGGCTGGACCGCGCCGCCATTGATGCCTGTGGTGATCTGCGCATTCTGGCCGAGAGCGATACGGCTGGCCCGATGCTGCTCTCGACCGAGTCAGGGCGACAGATCTTTGTCATCGGCCACCCAGAGTATGACAAGTACACGCTGGATAAGGAATACAAGCGCGATGTGAAGGCCGGTAAACCCATCAACATTCCCTGCAACTACTATCCCGAGGATGACCCGGACCGCGACCCGCTGTTCCGCTGGCGCGCCCACGGCTACCTGCTCTACACAAACTGGCTCAACTACTATGTGTATCAGGATACGCCGTATGACCTGACCCATCTGGAAGCATTGGAGAAATAATTATGCCGAAAATCAGCGCCTGTATTGTGGCGTACTGCGATTATGAGGAGGTATGCGCCGCGGTGCGCAGCATTCTGCAGCATACCCCCACCCCTGATTTTGCCCTGTATGTTGTCGATAACGGCAGCCCTGACGGCTGCGGCCAACGGCTGGCTGAGACCGACTTTGGCGATGCCCGCGTGACCGTTTTGCCGCTGGCGCAGAATCTCGGCTTCGGTAAGGGGCACAACGCGGTCATCCTGCGTCTGGACAGTGCGGTGCATTTTATCCTGAACCCGGACATTCTTTTGACCGAGGATGTGCTTGAGCCGATGGCCGACTGGCTGCTGGCCCGGAAGGGCGCTGCCATGGCCACGCCGCAGCTGCGCTATCCGGACGGACGGCTGCAGCACCTGCCCCGCCGCAAGCCCACCCCCTGGCTGCTGCTGGCGCGGCAGCTGGCCCCGCGCTTTGGCGGCTGCTTTGCCAAGGCCGATGACCACTACACAATGCAGGACGAGGACCTGAGCGCGCCGCGCCGCATCGAATTCTGCACCGGCAGCTTTATGGCGGTGCGCACCGATGTTTTTAAGGAGATCGGCGGCTTTGACCCCGCGTATTTCATGTATGTGGAGGACGCCGACCTGACTCAGAAGGTACTGCAGAAGGGCACCGTCTGGCTGGCCCCGCAGTTTTCTGCTATCCACGCATGGCACCGCGCCCCGATGCGCGATGCAGGCAAGTTCAAGATGCAGCTTGTCAGCATGGGGCGGTATTTCAAAAAGTGGGGCTGCGGGAAAGGCAAGGTTTGATACCAGCATTGCAAAACAAATGAAAATTGTGCAACCACCCGTTTTTGCGGGTGGTTGTAGTTTTTTTGCGCGGCTATTGTGACATTTCCTGCCGTGTGGCCGTTTAGTGGGTACAAGGCCTTGAATCAGAAAGGAAGAATCACAACGCCATGGAGGATAACAGAATCATAGATGCCCTGCTGGCAGAACCCGAAACGGGGCTGCAGTTGTTGCTGACACAGTACGGCGGGCTGATCCATACCGTCATTTGCCGTATTCTGCCCAACAACCCGCAGGATGCCGAGGAGTGCGCCGCCGATGTTCTGGTGGCAGCATGGAAACACGCAGCCGAATTTAAGCAGCAAAACCGTCTGCTGCGCGCCTGGCTGTGCGTGACGGCGCGCAATGCAGCCATCGACCGTTGGCGGGCGCTGCGGCCCCGACAACAGGAATGTGAGCTGAACGACGAACTGGCGCAGGACTGGATGACCGAGCGCCGCTCCACCGAGGCGGAGGAACTGATTGCCCAACTGCTGACCGAACTGCCGGAACCGGACAGGGAGATATTTTTCCGCCGCTATTATTACAGGGAGTCCTGCCGCGAAATCGGCCGCAGGCTGAACATGCAGGAACATACCGTCAATGTCCGACTTTCCCGCGGGCGCGAAAAGCTGCGCAAACAGTTTGCCGCGCTGCGCAATACTTATTAAGAGGGGGCTGCAACTTATGCGTAACTATACAGAAAACGCTGATTCCCTGTTGGAACAGTATCCCACAAAAACCGTGCCGCTGAGCAAGCAGGAAGAAAAGCGCATCTATGACATGGCGCTGAAAAAAATAGAGAAGGCGGGCAGCTATACGCCGCCTAAGCTGAAAAAGCACCGCCGTGTACCCGTGTGCGTGGCCGCTGCCGTGGCTGCCACCTGCGTGCTCTCGGCAGGCATTGCCGCAGCGCCGTATATCAAGGAACTGGCCGGCGGGAAAATCGGTTTTTTCACCGATGCCAAATCACAGGCGCAGGTGCAAAACGTGCTGGACGCCCCGCGCGGCGAGTACGGCGGGCAGCAGTCTGACACCGAAGCCCACAACACGGAAATCGGTCAGACGCAGACGCTGGACGGTGTCAACTACACGCTGGACACCGTGTCCATGGACGCCGCCACGCTGGATTGCTTCTTTACCGTAAGCGGCGAGAACGTGGTGTCGAAATTTCTGGACGCCGACAGCATCTACCCCGAATGGGAACAGCTCAGCAGCAATACGCCGTGGATGGCGGCGCAAATCAACGGCGGCGAGGAAATTTACACGGTGCAAAGTGATTTCTACCGACAGGGCGACGATACCTTCCGGCTGTGGCTGCACTACCAGCTGCCGGAGGAACCGCAGGGCGATACCGTTATGCTGCGCCTGCTCGATTCCCACGCTGCTGCGGGCGAACCGGGACTTAGCTACACAATGGAGCTGAACGGCGAGCAGGTGCGTGCCGGGGCGCGCCGCGTTGCGCCGACGGTGTTGGATTTCGGCATTACCGATGCCCTGCTGGGCGATAACCCCATCACGCTGGACAGCCTGTGTTTCGGCACCGGCAGCGGCAGCCTTGCGGTGCATTCCGAGGCGGATGAAAAATTTGCCGAAACGCACCCCTTTGGTGTGGTAAGCGAGGATGAGGAAAAGAAGCTGCGTGGTGAGGATGCGGACAACCCTGTGATCTTCAACGGCGGAATGATCCTGACCGACGATACGGGGCGGGAACTGCTGCCCAGCTCCCCCGACGGCGTATCCGGCGGTGCTGTTGCCTATACCGTGCCGGCCGAAAATGCCCAAAGCATCACCTTTACCCCCGTGTACCACAGCGGTGTGTACGAATACGAGGAGCGCACCGTGACCGTGGACGAAATGCAGCAGGGCGTTAAAATTGCAACCAGCGATGCGGGCGGCTACACCCTGCAGAACTTTGCCGTGCAGGGGCGGGCACTGACGTGGCAGATGGTACCCTACGGCTATGCGCAGAGCTGTGAGCTGACGCCGCAGGACGAGGAATATATCGACACGAACACCAATTCCTATGCTATGCGCAGCAGCACGGTGGACCCGACCACCGGCATCATCAGCTGCCGCATCGACTACTACACCGCTGACCCGGCGCAGGTGGCGAAAATCAGCGAGTTCCGGTATCTGTTCGGCAGCGGATACCATGCGGACGAAAGCCGTGCTGTCACGCTGCCGTTGCAATAAAAAAGTCGCCCTTGACAAACCTGTTGGTAGTGTGGTACAGTAACACTATGCAAGGCCGCCGACCGACGGAATAGCGTGGGGTTTACCACGGGGGACGCGGCATAACAGCTTGCTTTTTAAGCCGACCGTCTGGGCTGCATACACTGGTGTATGGTGTGTGCAGCCCATTTTTGTTTAATATGGAGGTATCGTTATGCTGAGCGACATCGAAATTGCACAGGCCGCCGAAATGAAGCCCATCACGGAGATTGCGGGCAAGCTGGGCCTGCAGGGCGAGGACATCATCCCTTACGGCCATTATAAGGCCAAGCTCAACCATAAGCTGGCCAAAAGCGACAAGCCCGAGGGCAAGCTGATTCTCGTCACCGCCATCAGCCCCACGCCCGCCGGTGAGGGCAAGACCACGACCAGCGTGGGTCTGGCCGATGCCATGAATGCCCTTGGCAAAAAGACGATGCTCTGCCTGCGTGAGCCCTCTCTGGGACCGGTGTTCGGCATTAAGGGCGGCGCGGCCGGCGGCGGCTATGCACAGGTCGTGCCCATGGAGGACATCAACCTGCATTTCACCGGTGACATCCACGCCATCGGCACCGCCAACAACCTGCTGGCCGCCATGATCGACAACTCGATTCAGCAGGGCAACCCGCTGAACATCGACCCCCGCCGCATCACATGGAAGCGCTGCATGGACATGAACGACCGCCAGCTCCGTTTCCTTGTGGACGGTCTGGGCGGCAAGGTCAACGGCACCCCGCGTGAGGACGGCTTTGACATCACGGTCGCCAGCGAGGTCATGGCGGTGTTCTGCCTTGCCACCGACCTTGAGGACCTCAAGGCGCGGCTGTCCCGCATCGTCTGCGCCTATACCTACGACGGCCAGCCTGTCACAGCCGGTCAGATCGGCGCTGCCGGTGCCATGACCGCCCTGCTGAAGGACGCTCTCGATCCGAACCTGGTCCAGACGCTGGAGCACAACCCCGCCATCATCCACGGCGGCCCGTTCGCCAATATTGCGCACGGCTGCAACAGCGCCATTGCCACCAAGCTGAGCCTGAAGCTGGCTGACTATGTAGTCACCGAGGCAGGCTTCGGTGCCGACCTTGGTGCTGAGAAATTTTTGGACATCAAGTGCCGCTATGCCGGCCTGAACCCCGCTGCCGTTGTGCTGGTGGCCACCGTCCGTGCGCTGAAATCCCACGGCGGCGTGGCCAAGCCCGATTTGGGCAAGCCCAATGCCGAGGCCGTGCGCGCGGGCGCTGTCAATCTGGCCCGCCATATCGAGAATCTGCAGGGCTTTGGTCTGCCGGTCTGCGTGGCAATCAACGCATTCCCCACTGATACAGACGAGGAAATGGACATCATTTACGATGTCTGCAAAAAGGCCGGTGTGCCCTGCGCACTGAGCGAGGTCTTTGTCAAGGGCGGCGAGGGCGGCAAGGCGCTGGCCGAGACCGTGCTGTCTATTCTTGATGACAGCGCGCGCGTCCATTATACTTATGAGTTGGATGCACCGCTGACCGATAAGATCGAAGCGGTTGCCAAAAAGATCTACCGCGCGGGCGGGGTAAGCTACACTGCCGCCGCGAAAAAGACGCTGGACGAGTTGACGGCGCAGGGCTACGGCGATCTGCCGGTCTGCATCGCCAAAACGCAGTATTCCTTCAGCGACAATGCCAAGCTGACTGGTGCGCCCGAGGGCTTTACGCTGAATGTGCGTGAGGTTCGGCTCTCTGCCGGTGCCGGATTCGTGGTCGTGATCTGCGGCAGCATCATGACGATGCCCGGCCTGCCCAAGCACCCTGCTGCGATGGACATTGATGTAGATGTCCACGGCAAGATCACCGGCCTGTTCTGATCGTCTGCACAGGCCATACAAAACACCCCCTCCGGGTCTGCAGAAGCAATGTTGCCATTGCTTCCGCAGCTGCCCGAAGGGGGTGCTGCTTTGTGCGGTCAGGATATGGCGGGGGAGCGTTCAGCCTTATGCCTCGCCGGTATGCTCTGCCTGCGGTTTCTCCTGCTGTTCCATATCGGGGGCTGTACCACCGCCCGGCATCTTATGCCCGAAGGACGGCACAAAGAAATACTTGCGGATAACGAAGATCAGCGCAATGGCCCCCACACTGACGAGGTTCTGAATGGCATCCTCATGGCCGACGATCATGTGGCGGGCAATGGCGTAGAGCAGCACCTCCAGCACGCTGCCGGGGCTGTGCTTGGCAAGCATCTTGATAAACTCTATGCCGATGACAATATCCAGCGCCCGTTCAAGGAAGGTATGCACCTCCATACTGTCGGCATCGGTCAAAAGCCCCGGCATGAGCCTGAGCAGCGGCACAATGCTCATCAGCAGGGCAATCAGCACAATGCCCGACAGTACGACCTCCAATATGCCGGCGGCCTCGGCGATCTGATCACGGAAAATGCGCTTGATCCATTCCTCTCTGCCGTGCAGGGCACGGTTGGTCAGGCGTCGTCTGGGTTCGTTCATGGGTCGCTCCTTCCAAGGTTGATTTTTCTGCCGCAGCGCACAGCTCCGCCCGCCGGCGCAGGTCGTATTGCGGAACGGACAGTATTTTGAAAAATTATAGCATATTTTCTGCAGCTTTTCCAGCGGATTTTTGCAGGTCGTTTTATTACAGAAATTACAGAAAAAACTTGTCAAAAACGCTTGACAATCGCAGCGGTATCCGGTATAATCTAATGCGTTGTCCGCCTCTGTAGCTCAGTCGGTAGAGCAGGGGACTGAAAATCCCCGTGTCATTGGTTCGATTCCGATCGGAGGCACCATTTTTATGCGGCCGTAGCTCATCTGGTAGAGCGCCACCTTGCCAAGGTGGAGGTAGCGAGTTCGAGCCTCGTCGGCCGCTCCAGATAAGACCACCCTTCGGGGTGGTTTTTTTGTACCCGAAACGCGAAAAATAGGGCATACCCTGCATTTTGCCCATTGACACCCGCATATGCACAACGGTATACTTTAACCGTTGCCGTACAGTATCAGTGCTGCGGGCGTATGCAAGCGCCATGTCAGCGGTTGGAATTATGCGGTATTGCCCTAAAATGTTCGCTGCCTGTGGCAGCAGAACGATTGCGGTATTTTATAAAAGGAGTGCGGAATCATGAAAAACAATAACAACATCAAAACCTTCGTTGCAGTTGGCATCGGCGCAGCTCTCTTCTTTGTTCTGGGCCGTTTTGTGGCGATTCCCAGCCCGGTGCCCAACACCAACATCAGCCTGCAGTACGCCGTTCTGGGCCTGCTGGCGGCCATGTACGGTCCTGTAGCCGGCGGTCTGATCGGCTTCATCGGCCATGCCCTGATTGACCTGTCCTGGGGTGGCAGCCCGTGGTGGAGCTGGGTCATCGCCTCTGCCTTCACGGGCGTTGTTGTTGGCCTGTTTGCCAAGAAGCTGAATGTGCAGGAGGGCAACTTCAACAAGGCCAAGTTTGCCATGTTTGCCGTTGCAAACCTTATTGCGCATGCCGTTGCCTGGATCGTGGTTGCCCCCGTGCTGGATATCCTGATCTATGCCGAGCCTGTCAAGAAGGTCTTTGCACAGGGCGCCTTTGCCGCTGTGTCCAACATCATCACGGCTGTTGTGGTCGGCGGCCTGCTGATTCTGGCCTACACCAAGACCATCGCCAAGAAGGGCTCTCTGGACAAAGAGTAACCTCGACAAAACCCGTATGCCTTCCCACGAATGCGGGAAGGCTTTTTGCTTGTGACATCACCCTGCGAGGTGCCGTATGGCTGAAACCAAAACCCCGATCATATCCTTCCGTAATTTTTCCTTCCAGTACCGCGCGCAGAAGCAGCCAACCCTGCACGACATTGATCTGGACATCTACCCGGGCGAGCGCGTGTTGATTGCAGGTCCGTCCGGCAGCGGCAAAAGCACACTGGCGGCCTGCATCAACGGTCTGAATCCCTTCTCCAACCCCGGCGAATGCAAGGGAAGTTTGATTGTGGACGGCGTTGACGCGCCCCACAGCAGTATTTTTGAGCTGGCAGGGCATGTGGGCACCGTGCTGCAGGACCCGGACGGCCAGTTCATAGGGCTGACCGTGGGGGAGGACATTGCCTTTGCGCTGGAAAACAGCTGCACCCCGCAGGAGGAAATGCACGAGATCACCCGCCGTGCCGCAGAGCTGGTCGGGATCGAAAACCACCTCGACTATGCACCGCACGAGCTTTCCGGCGGGCAGAAGCAGCGCGTCAGTCTGGCGGGCGTTATGGTCGATCAGGTCAAGGTGCTGCTGTTTGATGAACCGCTCGCCAATCTGGACCCGGCCACAGGCAAGCAGGCCATTGAGCTGATCGACACGATACAGCAGAAAACCGACACCACGGTCCTGATCATTGAGCATCGTCTGGAGGATGTGCTTTGGCGCAGCGTGGACCGCATCGTGCTGGTCAATGACGGCCGGATCTTGGCCGACCTGCACCCGGATGAGCTGCTTTCCGGCTCTCTGCTGGCGGAAAACGGCATCCGTGAGCCGCTCTATCTGACGGCCATGCGGTATGCCGGTATTGACATCACGCCGGACAAACACCCTGCGCATATCGACTCGGTCGCGCTGGATGATGCCGATACGGCGCGGCTGCAAACATGGTTCAAGGCGGAGCCGCTGCCTGCGCCGAAGCCGACCCCCGCCCCACTGCTTGAGGTCAAAAACCTCAGCTTTGGCTACAGCAAGGACCAGCATACCCTGTCGGATGTCAGCTTTACGATCGGCAGGGGGGAGATGGTCAGCATCGTTGGCCGCAACGGTGCAGGCAAATCCACCCTCTCCAAGCTGATCTGCGGCTTTGAGACGCCCGACCGCGGAGAGATATGGTTTGACGGTAAGAATCTCAAAGACGAAAACATCCGCCGCCGGGCCCGGCACATCGGCTATGTCATGCAGAACCCCAACCAGATGATCTCCAAGACGATGATCTTTGACGAGGTCGCCATGGGCCTGCAGGGCACCGGTCTGTCGGAGGACGAGATCCGCGCCCGGGTCGAGGAAACACTCAAGATCTGTGGTCTGTACCCGTTCCGCAACTGGCCGATCTCCGCTTTGAGTTTTGGGCAGAAAAAACGTGTCACGATTGCAAGTGTGCTGGTGCAGGACCCGGAACTTATCATTCTGGATGAACCGACAGCGGGGCAGGATTTCCGCCATTATACCGATATTATGGAGTTTCTGCGCGGGCTGAACGCGAAGGGCGTGACCGTTGTGATGATTACCCACGACATGCACCTGATGCTGGAATACACGCCCCGCGCGCTGGCCTTCTGCGATGGGCGGCTGATTGCTGATAGGTCGGCAGCGGCTATCCTCTGCGACCCGGCACTCATTGAGCAGGCAGCGCTGAAGGAGACCAGCCTTTACACGCTGGCCAACCGCTGCGGCATTGCCCCGGCGGAGGATTTTGTGGAACGCTTCATCGCAGCGGACAGGGAGGTGCGTGCGGATGGCTGCTAATACCGTTTTAAACTATCTGCCGCGCAAAAGCGTGGTGCATGAGCTGACCGGCACGACAAAGCTGGCCTTCTTTCTGCTGTTTACCTTTGCCAGCATGATTACCTACAACACATGGGTGCTGCTGGGGCTGATGGCGGTCAGCTTTGCGGCGTTCAAGCTAAGCAACATCAAGCTGCGCGAGGTCCGCTTCATGCTGGTGTTCATGCTGGTGTTTCTGGCGCTGAACGATCTGTTTATCTTCCTGTTTGATCCGAATCAGGGCACGACCCTCTACGGCACCCGCACGGTGCTGTGCCATCTTTTCTGGCGGTATGACCTGACCGCAGAGCAGCTGTTTTACATGTTCAATATTTCGCTGAAATATTTTGTGGCACTGCCTGTTGCCATCTTGTTTATCTCCGCCACCAACCCCAGTGAGTTCGCCGCCAGCCTGAACAGCATCGGCGTCTCCTACAAGGTCGGTTATTCAGTGGCAATCGCGCTGCGCTACATCCCGGATATCCAGCGCGATTATCACAGCATCAGCCAGGCGCAGCAGGCGCGCGGTGTCGAGCTGGGCCGCAGTGAGCCGTTTTTCAAACGGCTGAAAAACGCTGTCAGCATCCTGCTGCCGCTGATTTTGACGAGCCTGAACCGCATCGACACGATCTCCAACGCGATGGAGCTGCGCGGCTTCGGCAAGAGCGACAAGCGCACTTGGTACACCCGCCGACCCTTCGATCGCCGCGACTTTATCGCGCTGGGCTTTGGTGCTGTGCTGCTGCTCATCAGCCTGACTGTAACAATCAAATTCGGCCGGTTTTATAATCCGTTTGTGTAAGTAAAACCAATCTCGCGCCCCTGCGGCGTTCCGATAAACGGTTGCTTGCCGACATGCCGCAAAGCCCCTCAGACCTCGCAGGCTCGGCCAGCTCCCCACTTCGTGGGGCGCCTTTCCCGCGGGCAAAGCCCGCGCAAAAAGCCTCCTCACGGTAGTGGGGAGGTGGGCGAGCGCCAGCGATGCCCGGAGGGGCTTTGCCCGTTTCCCGCCGCCGCAAGCCTTCCAAAGAAAACAGCAAGTCGCCCGCTCAGGCATCATCATACCTGGGCGGGCGGCTGTGTTTTTGTATTAAAAGCTTACTGCATCAATCCGCAGACCAGCTGTGCATACGCAACAGGGTCCTCGATGGGCAGGCCTGCAATCAGCAGCGCCTGATCGTAGAGCAGCTCAGCGTATTTGGCGACCTTGTCGGCGTCACCGGCGGCGTGGGCGGCCTTCAATGCGGCAAAGACGGTGTGATTGGGGTTCAGCTCCAGCACCTTCGTGCTCTCAACGCCTTCGGCGTTCGGCATACGGCGCAGGACTTTCTCCATTTCCATCGAGATGCCGCCCTCAGCGGTCAGCGTGACGGGATGCTCCTGCAGGGTGGGATTGACCTTGACCTCCTTGACCTTGCCGTTCAGATCCTTCTTGATCTCCTCAAACAGATCCTTGTTCTCGGTCTCGGCGGCCTCGGCTGCCTTCTTCTCGTCCTCCGTCTCAAGGCCCAAGTCACCGGCATTGATGTTCTGGAAGCTCTTTTCCTTGTACTCATGCATGACCTGCAGGCAGAACTCATCCACATCCTCGGTGCAGAGCAGCAGATCATAGCCCTTGCTCAGCACAAGCTGGGCATTAGGCAGCTTGCTCAGGCGGTCGGTGTCGTCACCGGCGGCAAAGTAGATGTACTTCTGCTCCTCGGGCATCTTCTCGATATATTCATCCAGCGTGACGAGCTTCTTCTCCTTGGCGGAGTAGAACATCAGCAAATCACCCAGCAGATCCTTGTGCATGCCGTAGTCACCGTAGATGCCGAACTTGATCTGGCGGCCAAAGCTCTTCCAGAAGGTCTCGTACTTCTCACGGTCGTTGACGAGCATCGCGTGCAGCTCGTTCTTGATCTTCTTTTCCAGAGAGTTGCGCATCAGCTTGAGCTGGTTATCCTTCTGCAGCGTTTCACGGCTGATGTTCAGGCTCAGGTCCTCGCTGTCCACAACGCCCTTGACAAAGCTGAAATAGTCAGGCAGCAGATCGCCGCACTTCTCCATGATCATAACGCCGGAGGCATACAGGGCCAGACCCTTCTCGTACTCCTTGGTGTAGTAGTCGTAGGGGGTGGAGCCGGGGATAAAGAGCAGCGCTGTGTAGGTGGCAGTGCCCTCGGTCCGGCTGGTGATGACCCGCAGCGGGTCGGTATAGTCCATGAACTTGGACTTGTAGAACTCGTTGTAGTCCTCGTCCTTGACCTCACTCTTGGGGCGCTTCCAGATGGGCACCATGCTGTTCAGCGTCTCCAGCTCGGTGTAGGTCTCATACTCGGGCTTGTAGTCGTCACCGGCGTCCTCCGGCTTCGGCTTCTGGCGGGATTTTTCGCGGAACATCGTGATGGGGAAGCGGATGTAGTCGCTGTACTTCTTGACAAGGTTTGCCAGCGTGTATTCCTCAAGATACTCGCTGTAGTTGTCGGTATCGGTATCGTCCTTCAGCACCAGAATGATCTCGGTACCCACATCGTCCTTGTCAGCCTCAGTCAGGGTGTAGCCCTCCACACCGGTGGACTCCCACTTCCAGGCGGTGTCGGCGCCCTGTGCGCGGGAGATGACGGTGACCTTCTTCGCCACCATAAAGGCAGAGTAGAAGCCGACACCGAACTGGCCGATGATGTCGATGTTATCGCTCTGGTTTTCGGTCTTGAAATCGAGCGAGCCGCTCTTGGCAATCGTGCCGAGGTTCTTTTCCAGATCCTCCTTCGTCATGCCGATGCCGTTATCGCTGATGGTCAGCGTGCGGCTGTCCTTGTCCGGCTGGACATGGATCTTCAAATCGTCCTTCGTGATACCGATGGTGGTATCGGTCAGGCTCTTGAAATAGCGCTTGTCGCAGGCGTCCGACGCGTTGGAGATCAGCTCACGCAGGAAAATCTCGCGGTTTGTATAGATAGAATTGATCATCAGGTCGAGCAGCTTTTTGCTCTCGGCCTTGAATTGATGCATAGCCATAGTAGAAAACCTCACTTATAAAAATGAAATTAGCACTCGTTTATCTAAACTGCTAAAGCTAGTTTAGCACTCTTTTTTATAAAGTGCAACCCTTATGGGCTATTTTAACAAAAAATTTAAATTCAGGTCTTTTCAAGCGTCGGATTTTGAGGTATGCTTACAATATAAGATAATAAGTACAGAGGCGGATGCTCGCATCGGCCTCTGCAACGATCCTTACCAGAGGAGAATACCACTATGAGCATCTACGGTGACCGCGCCTATGCGGCATTTTTTAAAGGCTATAACTGCTGCCAATCGGTGGCGGTTGCCTTTGCAGAGGAGATGGGCATGACCGAAAAGCAGGCCCTGCAGATCTCGGCAGGCTTTGGCGGCGGTTTCGGCCGTATGCGGGAGGTCTGCGGTGCCTTCTCCGGCATTACGCTGGTGCTGGGGGCGCTCTACGGCAGCGATGACCCGGCAAAAAAGACAGCCCTTTACACCGATGTGCAGGCGTTGGCGGCTGAGTACAAGGCCCGCAACGGCGGCCCGAATACCCTGATCTGCCGGGAACTGCTGGGTCTGAAGCAGGCCGAGGGCAGCCCGGTTGCCAGCCCCCGCACCCCGGAATACTACAAAAAGCGCCCCTGCCCGGAGCTTTGCCGCGTAGCCGCTGACATTATGGCGGAGTACATCGCGGCGCACCCGAGAGATTGAATGTGCCCCTACAAAAACAAATCAACGAATCATTGAATCGAGGAATCACCATGCAATGCTACACCCACACCCTTCCCGGCGGCGCATCGCTTGTCGGCTACCTGCGGGAGGAAACCACCGAAATGCCCGCCTTCAACACCCGCCCTGCCATGCTGATCCTGCCGGGCGGCGGCTATGCCTACTGCAGTTCGCGGGAGGCTGACCCGGTCGCCATGCAGTTTCTGCAGGCAGGCTACAATGTCTTTATCCTTTATTATACCTGCCGTGGGCAGGAGAGCCAGCCTGCGCTGCGCTGGCAGCCGTTGATCGATGCGGCCGGTGCTATCCTGCATATCCGCAAGAACGCAGTGCGGTTCCATATCGACCCGGCCAAGGTCGCGGTCTGCGGCTTCTCGGCGGGTGGCCATCTTGCGGCGTCCACGGCAATCCTGTGGGACGCTGAGCCGGTTCGGCAGGCACTCGGCATCTGCGGAAAGGAGGCCCTGCCCGATGCCGTGGTGCTGGGCTACCCGGTTATCACCAGCGGCGAATTCCGGCATGACGGCTCGATCTGCAACCTCTGCGGTGACGATGCCGCCCTGCGCGGGACGATGAGTCTGGAAAATCAGGTCAGTGACGGACTGCCGCCCTTCTACATCTGGCACACTGTGGAGGATGCCGCGGTGCCGGTGCAGAATTCCATGCTGCTGGCCACGGCTTTGACTGCCCATAAGGTACCGTTTGAGCTGCACCTTTTCGCCCATGACGGCCACGGCACCAGCACCTGTACGCAGGAGGTCAACACCCCTAACCGCCACAACAGCGCATGGGTGCCCCTGTGTACCGATTGGCTGGCCGACACGCTGGATTTCCACCTGTGAGGGCGATAGAACCCGGCCGCTGCGGCGAATGCTGGGACGCCTGCCCGCGCCTGTCCGCAGGGGAACCGTTCGATTTTGCCTGTGCGGGCTGCGGTGACTGCTGCTGCCAAAGGCGTGATCTGGTGCTGTCCGGCTTTGATCTGTACCGTATTGCGCGGCGGCTGCGGCTCTCGCCGCGCATTGTGGCGGCGGCGTTCTGTAAAAGCTATATTGCGCCCGAAAGCTGCCTGCCGGCCCTGCGCCTGACGCCCGACCCCAAAACCGGAAACTGCCGCTTTTTTGAGGGGAGCGCCTGCGCCATCCATGCGGCCCGCCCGCTGGCCTGCGCCCTCTATCCGCTGGGGCAGAGCATCGACACCGAAACCGCAGCAGTCGAGTATTATGTCCAGACTCCGCTGTGCGGCGCACGGACGGGGGAGGCGCGCACCCTTCGGGATTATCTGAACGATGCCGCTGTTACCGAGCGGGCGGGTATAGACGCGCGGTGGGCTGTTGTGTGTACCCGGCTTTCCCAACGGCTGCAGGCGGCGGGCGGGCAGGAAAATCCCCGCTTTGCGGCTGCTGCCAGACGCATTGAGCGTGCGCTCTATTATGAGTATTCACTCGGCGATGAATTTTACCCGCAGTTTTGCCAGAATATAGAGATTCTGCTGCCGCTGCTTGACAGGATGCTGTAAACAAAAATGGCGGGGACCGCACATGTGCGGCTCCTGCCGGGCAATAAAAAGCGCTGTGACCCTTCCCAAAAGGTCACAGCGTTTTTTTATTCATGGAATCAGCAGATAAAGAACCCGCCGCGTCCGCCGCAGCAGCACCAACTCAGGATGTTGCAAACCAGCAGGTACATCCAGAACGACAGGCAAAACTGCCCGGGACGGCCGCTGGGCTGGGCGTAGGGCTGCTGGTAACTTGTGTAGCTGCGGCCCGGACTTTGCAGCTGGTCCAGCAGATTCTGGTAGGCGTAGTTGTTCGGCTCCATCGAAACCGCCGTGCGGGCCTCCTCCTGCGCGCGGATGTTGTTGCCCAACCCCTGATTGGCAAGGGCCGCGTAGTAGTGCCACTGGGCGGTGCGGCCGGCGGCAGAGATGCCGTTCAGTGTGTTGAGAGCCTCCTCGTAAAAACCGCTGCGGATATAATTTGCCGCCGCCCGCAGCTCGGGGTCACCGGCGGCGCTGCCATAGCTTTGCCGCCCGGCCGAGCTGCCGGTGCTGTAATAGCCGAAGCCGAATGGCCCGAACCCGAAGCCGCCGCCCGCAAAGGGGTCTTGATACTGCTGGCTGTAGCCGCTGCTCTGGCCGTAGGTCTGCCCGCTCTGCCGGTAGGCGGTGCCACCGCCCTGCTTGATGCGCATGATCTCGCTGTAGGCGGCCTGAACCTCCTTGAAATGCTCCTCTGCCGCCGGGTCATCGGGGTGCAGGTCGGGGTGGTACTGCTTGCACTTCTGGCGGTAGGCTTTTTTAATCGTTTCATCATCGGCACCGGGGGTGATGCCCAATACGCTGTATGGATCAGTCATGGCGTTGTGCCTCCCTGTGCTTGCGTACCAGCGCGTACTTGCTCCATACGCCGGAATAAATCGTGTTGTACAATAGCTTCCCCTCCGGGGTGTCCTTCAGAATCGGCAGCATCTCAAAATGCTGTGCGCAACGGCCCATCTGCTGGATCAGCAGCTCATGGCAGCGCTGCTCGTAGGCGGCGGGCGGCAGCTCATCCGCCAGCTGCTGCAGCGCGTTGAAGCGGCCGCGCCGGGCGTCCTTTTGCAGGTCATCGTAGGCGTCCATCAGGTAGATGAACGCCCCCAGACCCTGTCCCATGCCGCGCAGCGCCGGTGCCCATATATCGTCTCTGCAGGCGAAAACCTCGCCCAGCAGCGCGCCGAAGGTGTTGCACAGCGCGTCCAGATCGTGGCTGCCCGAGCCCTCCAGCACATTGAGCTGGTCGAGCATCGCAGTGATTTTGCTCATCTGGCGGGGCCAGCGCTGGCGCAAAGCGGGCAGATACGGCTCAAGCCGCTGCGCTTGTGCCAGACTGGCGCGGCGGTGGTCGTCCTGCCAGTCGTCCATAAAATTATAATATGCCAGCGCGGCAGTCATGTCGGCCGCATATTCGGTAAACGAATTGTCGGCGCGGGGGCGCTTTTTAAGGGGATGGGGGGCACAGCGCCCTGCGGCAAAGGCGGTAGGCTCATCGTACAGCGCAGTCAGCAGGATGCAGACGAACGCCATATCATAGCTCAGCGTCAGCTGCCCGGTGCGGCCGTAACGGCGGCCCAGCGCTTGGCACAGCCCGCAGTAATAGCCCTGATAGCGCTCCATCTCGGCATCTGCCAGACCCTTGCGGTAAATCGTAACATATCCAAACATACGGCGTCAACTCTTTTTGATGAACTGGTGGCCGCACTTGGGGCAGGTGATGCTGATTTTACCGCGCCCGCGCGGTACGCGCAGCTGCTGGCCGCACTGGGGGCAGCGGTAATAGTGATATTCTTTGCGCTGCTTGAATCGCACCTGCTGTTTGGCGAACCACGCTGCGGCGCGGCTTTGATAGGAAAGATATTTTAAGTTTTCAGCGTAGCGCTTGCGGGTGTTGCGGCTCAAAATGCGGAAATAGCTGTAAATGATAGCAGCCAGTCCCAGCCAATATAACACAGGGGAGACCCATGCGCCGATTACGATGAGAATGAGGGATGCAATGCAGAGAAAGCCGCTGAACTGGTCGAACCCATAGCGGCCGGACATAAAGCGCTGAAACCAGCCTTTCATTTTACAAAAACCACCTTTTCGCAGCAAAGCCGCATCGTTTACACTTCAGTATGACACACAAATATGGGCAAATCGTGAACAAGCGGGAAATAGAATTTGAACAAACACAACGGGGGCAATCAGTATAGCAACAATCAATATCGCTATCCATTTGACAATCTTAGAGATTGAGTCTGAATTGGTGGGTGCCTGCACAAAGACAGAGTGCTTTTCGTTTTCGGGAATCATTTCATTGTGATTGGACATAAGTATGTCATCCTTTATTTTTTGCTGCAAAAGCAGCTTTCACAATACCCTTTGAAAATTTCGCGCGAATTTATAGTTGATTCTTTCGCGTGCTTGTTAGCATATATGCCATGCTGGATTAGGAAGAATAAATTAACGGTAAAACTTATATGGTCGCATACTTATACTCAATCCGCCTTTTTACATCCACCGTCAAGATTACTCCGGCACAATCGCCGCCGCCCGCTCCTTCCGCGCTTTTTTGTGGTGGTACATGGCACGATCGGCCTGATCCTTGACGGCAACCACATCTTCACCTGAGAGCGGAGCCGAGCCGCAGGAAACAGTCGGCAAAAAGGTGAGCTCTTTGCGCTTCTTTTCCAGCTGACGCAAAAATTCCTCTGCGCAGGCGGCCTCCTTAGCGGTATTTTTCAGCAGTACGCAAAACTCATCTCCGCCGATGCGGTAGCAGTACCCGCAACAGGCATACGCTTTTTTGAGGCAGGCTGCGATCGCGGCAAGGCAGGCATCGCCCTGCAGATGGCCGTAACAGTCGTTTACCTGTTTGAAATTGTCCACATCAAAAACGATCAGCAGCCCGCCGCTGCGGCGCATCTCGGCCGTGCGGTTCAGATAGCTGTTCTGGTTTAAAAGACCTGTGAGTGCATCAAGCTGGTTCCACATCTCATTGCAGTAGGTAAAATACAGTACCGACAACAACGTGACACACAGCCAGGTCACATGCAGATCAGGCAGTGCAATTTGAATCACAGTCTCCGCCGTCAGAAAGAGCATGAGCGGATAGATGAGCGCCCGGCTCCGATTCTGGAACTCGCGGCCGGTAATGATCGTGGACACCGAGAGGTACAAAATTGCTGCAAAGTAGACAATGACATAAATATAAAAATATTTGCCGCGCGCATAGACATTGTCGGCGCTGACGGAAAATATAAGCCCATAGGGAATAGACAGTGCCAGAAAGATAAGATAGCCGATCTCGCAGCATACCGCCGCCTTAAAGCCGCGCCGGAGGGCAGTCTTTTTGTCCAGCACATACACAAGGCAGAGAGACACTGCGGGCGACAGGCCGAAGCCTAAGTAGTTTGACACAATATTCAGCCAGCGCAGCCCTGACGGCGTGTCGTTGACGGCAAGGGTGACCACCTCCAGCACGGAAATCCCTGCAATAAGCGTAAAGGCGAGGGAAAAACCTCGCTTTTGCTTTTTGTTCAGTGATTCGCTCAGCTTTGTGAGAATACACATAAAGCTCAGCACAAAAATGTCAATGGCTGTTAAGACATGAAAATACCCGGTCATGACAAACCCTTTCACCAGTGAAACTTATTTATACCTTCGACAGCAGGACAACACATTCAACGGTATTCCCTTTGTCCCACAAAAGCTCCGTAACTTCCCCGCCATCCTTGAACACCGGAAAATTCAGACCAATCCGCTTTAGCGGATATTCAGACTCGTCATTCCTGTAAATTTCAATTTCCTTAATCAAGGCTGTGACCACATTTCTCTTTTCTTCGTCATT
>JABLTR010056231.1_pt1 | contig 58788 bp, 58 predicted proteins | sample 7160071 | NCBI WGS metagenome assembly JABLTR01 (sample SAMN14651230, study PRJNA627086) | human gut metagenome | isolation source: feces | host: Homo sapiens | reverse complement strand
TGGTGGGCCGGGCGGGACGGGGAGAGCGGACGGGCCGGGCGGTGATTCAGTCCTATACGCCAAAAAATGATGTCATTCAGTGTGCGGCCCGGCAGGACTACGACCGGTTCTATGAAAACGAGATCTTGCTCCGGCAGGCCCGGGGGCTGCCGCCGTATCGGGATCTATATGTGTTTACCCTGTCCGGCCTGAATGAAGGGGCGGTGCTGCGCAGCTGCATGCGTTTGGCCGACGGACTGCGTGCCTGGCAGAGGGATAGCGCCCTGCGAGATGCAGAGCTGCAGGTTTTGGGACCCGCTGCAGCGCCGGTGCTGATGGTCAATAAGCGCTATCGCTATCGCATTACGGTGTTGGGCAAGAGCGGCCCGGCGCTGCGCAATATGGTGGCCTATCTGCTCAAGACAGCCCAGACAGATCCGTTGAATCGCGGCGTATCTGTCTTTGCGGACTTAAATCCCATGGAATAGGAATAATGGAGGAAGAAAAACATGCTGCGAGAAATTATAAAAAAGGGCGACGAGGTCCTCAATAAGAAATGCCATCCGGTTACGAAATTTGACGAAAAGCTCCACACGCTTCTGGACGACATGGGAGAGACACTGCGCCAGGCCGACGGCGTGGGCCTGGCCGCGCCTCAGGTTGGCATTCTCCGTCAGGTGGTTGTGGTGATCAATGAGAATGATGAGCTGATTGAGCTGGTCAATCCGGAGATTATCCAGTCCTCGGGAGAACAGTTCGGCCTGGAGGGCTGTCTGTCCGTTCCCGGGCGCTACGGCTTTGTCAAGCGTCCCATGGTGGTGCGGGTTCGGGCCCAGGACAGAGATGGAAACACCTTTGAAGTGGAAGATCAGGGCCTCACCGCCCGGTGCTTCTGCCACGAGATCGACCACCTGAGCGGTCACCTCTTTGATGAGCTGGTGGATCGCACCTATACGGTGGAGGAACTGGACGCCATGGAGGCCGAGGGCCAGGAGATCGAGGAATAAAACATGCGGATTGTGTTTATGGGTACGCCGGAGTTTGCCGTGCCCTCACTGAGACAGCTGATTGCCGACGGTCATGAGATTGTCTGTGTGCTGACCCAGCCGGACAAACCCAAAAACCGGGGAATGAAGCTGATGCCAAGCCCGGTCAAGGTTGTCGCAATGGAGCACCAGATCGAGGTTTATCAGCCCGCCACCCTGAAAAGCGGTGAGGCGCTGGAGCGGCTGAGCGCCTTGAAGCCTGAGCTGATTGTCGTGGCCGCCTATGGCAAAATTTTGCCGAAAGAAATTCTGGACCTGCCCCGGCTGGGCTGCATTAATGTCCACTCCTCTCTGCTGCCCCGTTATCGGGGGGCGGCGCCCATCAACTGGGCGATTCTGAATGGGGAGACAGAGACCGGCGTTACCATCATGTATATGGCGGAGGGATTGGACACGGGAGACATCATCTCCCAGCGGGCGACTGCCATTGATCCCGACGAGACCGTGGAATCCCTCCACGACCGGTTGGCCCTGTTGGGGGCAGAACTGTTGGGGGAGACGGTGGCCGCCATCGGTGCAGGCACGGCACAGCGTGTGCCTCAGAACGATGCGGAGAGCTGTTACGCGCCCATGTTGAGCCGGCAGCTGTCGCCGATCGACTTTTCCCGCTCTGCGCATGAAATTCATAACCAGGTGCGGGGGTTGATTCCCTGGCCTGCCACTACCATGGAGATCAAGGGTCAAACCTTTAAGATCTTTGCGGTAGAGGAGACCGGCATGGACTCCGCCCAGGGTGCGGGCACCCTGTTGGGGGCAGACAGACAGGGCATCAATGTGGTCTGCGGCGACGGAAAGGTGCTGCGCATTCTGGAACTCCAAGCGCCGGGAAAGAAACGGATGCGCGCCGTAGATTATCTGCGGGGACACCCTCTGTTGGACTGACGGATTCATTGCACGAATCGGAAGGAGATGGGCCTTGTATGAGCGCGAACCCGGTATCCAGCGCCCGCGAGGCGGCGTTTGCAGCCTTGATGGCCTGCGAGACCCGCGGTGCCTGGTGCGATCAGGCCGTCCGCAGCGCCGCAAAAAAGTGGGCGCTGCCGCCTCGGGATGCGGCCCTGGCGGCCCGTCTCTGCTATGGCGTGGTACAAAATCGAATCCTGCTGGACTTTTGGATTGACAGCTTTTCAAATCTTCCAGCGCACAAGCTTGATGTGCCGGTGCGTCTGAGTCTCCGCATGGGGCTGTATCAGCTGCACTTTCTGGACCGGGTGCCGGACCGCGCCGCGGTACATGAGTCGGTGGAACTTGCGCGGAGATACTGCAGGAACAAAGGCGCTGCAGGGATGGTCAATGCCGTGCTGCGGACCTTCCAGCGTGCCGGAGCGCCGCCGGTTCCCGAGCGGGAAGCGCGGCTGAAGAAGCTGTCCGTCCTGTACAGCCATCCGCTGCCGCTGGTTGAGCTGCTGGCTGAGGAATTGGGGGATGATGTGGAGCCGCTGCTGGCCCTGAACAATACCCCGGCAGATACGGTCGTTCAGCTCAATCCCCTGAAAACCACCCGTCAGGCATTGGCGGATGAGCTGCGCCGGACCGGTGTGGAAGTGCAGGAGCACCCTTGGCTGGAGGACTGCCTGTTGGTGCGCGGTAGCGGCGACTTGGAACGCCTTTCCCCGTTCCGCGCCGGACACTTTTACGTCCAGGACGCGGCGGCAAAGCTCTGCGCTCTGGCGGCGGAGCCTTCGCCCGGAAGCAGGGTGCTGGATGTCTGTGCGGCTCCGGGCGGTAAGTCCTTTGCGCTGGGGCTGTCCATGAAAAATCAGGGTGAGATTTTGGCCCGGGATCTCCACGGGAAGAAGCTGAGACATATAGAAGCCGGGGCGGCGCGGCTGGGGCTGACCTGCGTTCGCACTGCCCAAGCGGATGCGCGGTGTTATCAGCCTGAGCTCGACTCCGCATTTGATTTGGTTGTGGCCGACGTCCCCTGCTCCGGACTGGGCATTATCCGGAAAAAGCCGGACATTCGCTATAAGGATCTGAAGGATACGGAGGGGCTGCCGGCCATCCAGGCTGATATTCTGGATTGTGTCAGCCGCTATGTCCGCCCCGGCGGAACCCTGCTCTATTCCACCTGCACTGTGCTGCGCAGAGAAAATCAGGACGTGATAGCGTCCTTTTTGAAAAAGCGTTCCGACTTCGTTCTGGAGCCCTTTGGGCTTCCCGGACCGGTGGGAGAGACCGAGGGGCAGATTACCCTGTGGCCCCAGATCCATGGCACCGACGGATTCTATATCGCAAAGCTGAGGCGAGCAAATGGCTGAACAGAAAACTGATTTGAAATCTATGACGATCCCGGAATTGGAGGCCTACCTCGCAGAGCTGGGAGAGGCCAAATTCCGGGCCAAGCAGATCTTTACCTGGATGCACCGGGGGGCAGCGTCTTTTGAAGAGATGACAAACCTTCCCAAAACCCTGCGCAGCAAACTGGAGGAGCGGTGTACCCTGACTGCGCTCAGAGTGGAGCGCAAACAGGTCTCAAAGCTGGACGGGACGGTAAAATATCTCTGGAGGCTGGAGGATGACAACTGTGTGGAGACGGTGCTCATGCGCTATAAGCACGGCAATACCGTCTGTGTCTCCACGGAGATCGGCTGTGCCATGGGCTGCGCCTTTTGTGCCTCCACCATTGGCGGCCTTGTGCGGCGACTGACCGCCGGTGAAATTGTCAGCCAGGTGATCTTTACGCAAAAAGATTCCGGATTGCCCGTTTCCAATATCGTTTTGATGGGAATCGGCGAGCCTTTGGACAATTTCGACAGCGTATTGCGTTTTCTGGAGTTGGTCAACCACCCGGATGGAATGAACATCGGCATGCGGCATATCAGCCTTTCAACCTGCGGATTGACAGAAAAAATTGACAAACTGGCCGACCTTCAGTTACAATTAACGTTATCGGTCTCGCTGCATGCCCCCGATGATGAAACCCGCTCGAAGATTATGCCGGTCAACCGCGCTTTCAGCGTGGAGCAGCTGTTTCAGAGCTGCCGCCGCTACTTTGAGAGAACGGGCCGCCGGATCTCCTACGAGTATGCTATGATTGACGGCGTCAACGACAGCGACGCTCAGGCCGACCTGCTGGCCAGCCACCTGCGGGGCGTTCCGGGGCATGTCAATCTGATTCCCCTCAACGACGTGCGGGAGAGTAAGCTGAAGCCAAGCCGGCGGGTGGCCGCCTTTCAAAAACGGCTGGAGAGCCACGGGATTACCGTGACGGTCCGCCGCAGACTGGGCAGCGATATCGACGCGTCCTGCGGCCAGCTTCGCCGCAAGACACTGCACCTCAAGGACGAATAAGGAAGGTGTTTCTTTGAACGTTTACGGAATTACCGACCGGGGCCTGGTCCGCAGGCAAAATCAGGACTGCTATGACAGCTGCACGCTGGACGATGCGGTATTTGCCGTGGTCTGCGACGGCATGGGCGGCGCCAGGGGCGGCAATGTGGCCAGCCAGATGGCGGTGAGCTATGTGATCGACGCAGTGGAACAGGACCAGGGGGCGGAGCCGGGGGCTGTGATGAACCAGGCTCTGGCGGAGGCCAACGAGGCTGTGCTCCAGCGCTCCCTCTCCGACCCGGAGTGCTCCGGCATGGGCACCACGCTGGTGGCCGCCTGGCTTCAGTCCGACCGGCATGGGTATGTGCTCAATGTGGGGGACAGCCGGGCTTACCATATCAGCGCCACCGGCATCACCCAGATTACCCGCGACCACTCCCTGGTGGCGGATCTGGTGGCCCGAGGGAAAATCACTCCGGAAGAGGCCAGGAACCATCCCAATAAGAATATCATCACCAGAGCCCTGGGGACAGAGCGCAACACTGAGGGCGACCTGTTTGAAGTGGATTTGGACGCAGGGGATTATATTCTGTTGTGCAGCGACGGGCTGAGCAACGTCGTCACCGAACAGGAAATCCTCTATGAGGTGCTGTATGGCGGCGAGGAGGACACCTGCTGTGGCCGCCTGTTGGAGATCGCCATGCACCGGGGCGCTCCGGACAATGTGACCGCTGTGCTGATTTCTGCCGGCGGGGAAGACCGTTAACTAGGAGGGTTTGCTATGGATCCGTATATCGGCAAATTACTCGATGACCGCTATGAAATTCTGGATGTGCTGGGCACCGGCGGCATGGCCGTGGTATATCGCGCCTATTGCCATCGCCTGAATCGCTATGTGGCCGTTAAAATCTTAAAGGGAGAACTGGCTGCGGATCAGGATCTGCGCCGCCGTTTCCATGATGAATCTCAGGCTGTCGCCATGTTGTCCCATCCCAATATTGTGGCCGTCTATGATGTCAGCCAGGTGGACGGACGGGAGTTTATCGTCATGGAACTCATCGACGGCATCACGCTGAAGCAGTACATGCACAAACGGGGCGGCTGTCTCAACTGGCGGGAAGCGCTGCACTTCATCACCCAGATTCTTCAGGGCCTGAAACACGCCCACAGCCGGGGGATCATCCACCGGGATATCAAACCCCAGAATGTCATGGTGCTCCGGGACGGCAGCGTGAAAGTGATGGACTTCGGCATCGCCCGTTCCACCAATTCTCAGGCTACCATGACACAGGAGACCATCGGGTCTGTCCACTATATCTCGCCTGAGCAGGCCCGCGGCAGCCACATTGACGCCCGCTCCGACCTCTATTCCGCCGGTGTGGTGCTCTATGAGATGCTGACGGGACGGCTGCCTTTTGAGGGGGACAATCCCGTCTCTGTGGCCATCCAGCATATCAAGTCGATTCCCATCGCCCCCCGGGAGCTGAACCCGGAAATCCCCTTGGGTATGGAGCAAATCACGCTGAAAGCCATGGCATCTATGCCGGACCGGCGTTACTCCAGCGCAGAAGAAATGCTGCGGGATTTGGAGGATTTCCGTAAGAATCCGGAGATTGACTTCGGATACAGCGCCCCCGGCGTGTTGGATCCGGGCGAGGATGAGCCCACTGTTGTGCGCAGGGGCGGCACCTTTTTGGATGATGAAGATCTGGATGAAGCGGACGCCACGGTGCGCAGCTCCCAGATTCGCCGTTCCGCAGCCCGTTTTGAGCGGGATGAGGATACTGCGCGGCAGCGGTACAGCAGTGATGACGACGGCGATTACGATGACTACGACGATGATTACGACAGGAATGCCGAGAAAAATCGCAATAAAAGATTCATTGCGATTACCGGCGGAATTGCCGGCGTTCTGGTCATTCTTTTCATCGTCCTGTATTTCACTTTGTTCCGCGGGCTGTTTTCTTCCCCTGCCAGTTATCCGGTGCCTGACTTGATGGGCAAGACCGTGGAAGAGGCTCAGGCCATGATTGATGGAGACGAGACTCTTCAGGGACACTTTACCATTACAGTGGGCGAGACCATTGCCAGTGAAGAGACGGCAGGAACCATTATTCAGCAGTCGCCCGACAGCTCGCGCACCGTCCATTCGGAGACCACTGAAATTACCGTCACTTTGAGCGGCGGTCCGGCCGAGGAGGAGCCCACGGAGTTTACGCTGGAGAATTATGGGGATGGCTCCCGGGATTACCGTGAGGTCGTCAATGAACTGACAGACCTGGGGCTGGTGGTAACCGCTGAGGGCGAATACAGCGATGACATCGCCGAGAATATGGTGATTCGCACCACCCCTGCCGCCGGCAGCACCGTCAAGGAAGGGGACTCCATTACGGTGTATTACAGTTTGGGCGAGGAAGTCACCGAGCGCAGCATGCCCCGTTTGATCGGTTTGACCGAGGCGGATGCCAGGAATGCCATTTCCAACATGGGATTGACGATGGGGTCGGTTAGCAGTGAATACAACGATGACCAGCCGGAAGGCAGAGTGTGCTATCAGAGTATTCCGGAGAACAGCCCGGTCAAGGAAGGCGACACGGTTAATATTGTGATCAGCCTCGGGCCGGAACCGGAGCCGGAAGAACCGGATACGCCCGACTCTTCCAACGGATCCAATGGCTCCACCGGAAACGGCGGCACATCGGAGCCCACTACCCAGCGCTACACAATTACCGTTACGCTTCCGGAGGGCCGTACGGAAGACAAATTGCTGATCATCACTGTCAACGGGGAGACCCACGAGGAGACGGTATCCCCCGATGATACTACCTACAGCATTGTCTATGAGGGGACCATCTACTCCTGTACCGCTGAGATTGACGGCACAGAATACCCCTTCAGTATTGAGGCCAATTCCAGCACATGACAGGGACCATAGTTAAAGCGCTCAGCGGCTTCTACTATGTGGACTGCGGCGATGAAGTCGTTACCTGCCGGGCCCGGGGAAAATTCCGCCATGCGGGCACCAGCCCGCTGGTGGGGGACCGGGTGGAAATCACGCCCCAGGGGGACGGCACGGGAAGCGTAGAGCGGGTTTTAGAGCGCAAAAACGCCTTTACCCGCCCAGCAGTGGCCAATATGGATCTGCTGGTGATGATTGCCGCGGGTGTGAACCCGGTAACAGATCCATTTTTGATTGACCGTGTTGCCGCTATTGCCGAGCGCAAAAACTGCGAGCCGGTCATCTGTCTGAACAAGTGCGACCTGGAGCCCTGTGAGCAGCTGTGCCGCATTTACCGCAGCGCCGGGTTTACCACCCTCCAGGTCAGCGCTGTGACAGGAGCCGGAATTCAGACGCTCTCCGACGCCATCGCCGGGAAAAATGTGGTGTTTACCGGCAACTCCGGCGTGGGTAAATCCAGTATTCTGAACGCCCTGGACCCCAGACTCTCCATCGCCACCGGCGAAGTCAGCGAAAAACTGGGCCGCGGCCGCCACACCACCCGGCATGTGGAGCTGTTCCGGCTGCCCAACGGCGCTCTGGTGGCGGATACGCCGGGATTTGCCAGCTTTGACACCGAGGTGCCGGAGCTGCTGAATAAGGAAGAATTGGCACTGGCGTTCCGAGAGTTTCACCCTTACCTGGGGCAGTGCCGCTTTGTGGGCTGCTCCCATACCAAGGAGAAGGGGTGTGCTGTGCTGGATGCCCTGCAGGAAGGCAAGATTGCAGCATCCAGACACCGCAGTTATGTGCGGCTCTACGAGGCGGCCAAGGCCTACAAACAGTGGGAACACAGATGAGCCGGGCGGTGATCTTCGGTTCCGCCCCGGTGGCGGATTGGGGCTTTCTGCGCCCCTATCTGCGTCCGGATGATGCGGTTATCTGTGCAGACGGCGGGCGGCGTGCGGCCCAGGCGCTTGGCCTGACACCGGATTGGTATGTGGGGGATGACGATTCCGGAGGCTATCCGGGCGATTGCCCTTCGGACCTGCTCCCATCGGAAAAAGACGTCACTGATTTGGATATGGCTGTCTCCCGAGCGCTCCACGAGGGCTTTGCAGAGTTGCTGCTCTGCGGATGCACCGGCGGACGGCAAGACCACCACTTTTCCGCCGTTGGCCAGCTGGAGCGGATCTGGCGCGCAGGAGCCCAGGGCATGATTTTGGACCCCTGGAATGAGATCCGGCTTTTAACGCCGGGACTGACCGTGGTGCCTGCCATACCCAGCTATCACTATTTCGGCATTATCCCGTTGGATCCGGTGCTGAAGGGTGTCTCCATTCATGGGGCAAAGTATGAAATCCATCAGGTGGATCTCTGCCGCTGGGCCTCGCTTGGAGTCAGCAATGAGTGCCGGACCGGCTGTCCATGCACCATTGAAATAACAGATGGAATCGGACTTTTGATCCGGAGCAACTGAAAACAATATGACACAAAAGGGGCACCCCCTGCGTAGACTGTGACAGCAGTATTGCGCAGGGGGTGTTTTACATTGCGTCATTGCAAGCCGAGTGGACTGTGTGCCATTTCCCTTGGAATCGGAATATTGCTGAGTATGGTTCTGCCAACGGGAGTGATCATCTTTGTCGGCGCGGGCGCATTGATTGTGCTTGGACTGACCTGGATGCGAAAGCCCTGAGGAACTCACTCCTGTCGGCGGTGTGCAGGCATAGATTGGGAGGTGCCGGTATGAAGATCGTCATTTGGAAATCACCTAAATTTTTATCTGGTATCCTGAGAATTCTGTTTCAAATGCATTGATGGAGCGGAAGCACCGGATCCGCTGGGTTTGTCTTTCTGGAATTGGTATATCCTCGGCTGCTTGGACATATCTATCTCTTGAAAACGTCCTTGGTAAAAGAGAACGGAAGAGATTGTACCGAGCAATCTCTTTGAAAGGACGAAAGGAGAGATTGCTTCATGGATCTTGGTTTGCAGTACGAGCAGCTGAAATGCTATTCCTGCGTTCTGGACACCGTGGTACGCAGGGAGGAGACGCAGGAGTCCATTGTGTCCGACTCCATGCCGGATATCGGAACGGTGGTCACAGTGTCGGCGACGCCCTTCCTGCACAGCTGCCGTACCGGAGAGGGAAGTGTCACCTGCGAAGGGGATGTGGTGGCCTCGGTTCTGTATGTGGCGGAAGAAGCCGGCGCTGTATACACCATTCAGGTGCGCATCCCCTTCCGCTGTACGGCAGAGTCGGGGGCATTGACTGAGCGCTGCAGACTCAATGTGCTGCCCAGGCTTTTGGGAGCGGACGTGAAAGTCATGAACCCCCGCAAAATTCTGGTACAGGCAGAGCTTGCGGTGCGCTTTTTGGCCTTTTCGGAAGGGGAGAGCCGCTACACCATTGGAGTGGAGGGCGGGGAGACGCCGATTCAAACGAAAATGGAGCGCGTGTCTTTCCAATACATCTCCCAGGTGGCGGAAAAGACGTTTCCCTTTGAGGAAAATGTCAGTCTGTCCAGCGGCCATCGCAAGTTGGAGCGGCTGTTGAGCTGTGATCTGACGCCCTATTGCAACGAGAGCAAAATTGTGGGCAGCAAAGTGGTGTTTAAAGGCGGTGTCAAGGCCCGGGTTCGGGCGCTGGATGATGAAAACGAGTTGATCTGCGAAGAGTATGACCTGCCGGTTTCACAGGTTCTGGATGCCGGTGATTCCGGAGAGACAGCGCTTTCGGTTGTGCATCTGTCGGCAACGGACCTGCAGACGGAACAGTCGGGAGACAATGAAATCTTCCTCCGCATGGAGCTCTATGCCTGTGCGGTGGTGGTAGACCGCAAGGAGACCAGTGTGCTCTGTGACGCATACAGTACCCTTTATCCCTGTCAATGCGGCGAAGAGCGCAGGGAACGGTTTCAGATTGTGGAGCAAAATACCCTTGTGCACCCATTCCGGCAGGCGATGGAGCTGGATCTGCCCACAGCGGAAGTGCTGGATCAGATGGTGACCCTGGTGGAAGTGGCCGGCGCGGCCGGGGGAGCCGGCAGCCGGTGCCGGCTGAAGGTGTCTGTCTGCCTGCGGGAGCGGGATGGCCGGCTGTCCAAGGTAGATCAAAACTGCTATGTGGATCTTCCGCTGCCTGAGGTACAGGGCAACCGGCTGCTTCTGGAGGTCAAACTTTTGGATGCGGCGTGTATTTCTGCGGCCGGGGGAATGGAGCTGAGGGGCAGTTTTTTGATCCAGTATGCGCTGGTTGCCGCCACCGAGTTTCACTATGTCAGCACGCTGGTACTGGATGAGAGCGAGGCGGAGCCGGGAGCGAAACCTTCTGCGGTGCTGCGTATGCTGCGGGAGGGGGAGACGCTTTGGGATCTGGGCAAGGAGTATTATGCCACAGTAGAGGACATTCTGGCCGTCAATCAGATCAGCGAAGAATCCGCCGCCGGGGGCAGATTTTTGCTCATTCCGCGCAATCGCTGAAGGGGGTAGAAAAACAGTATGGAACAGCATGAGATTTATACAGATATGGCTACCCGTACCGGAGGTAATATCTACATCGGCGTGGTAGGGCCGGTGAGAACCGGAAAATCGACCTTTATTAAACGATTTATGGAGACCTTGGTCATTCCGAAAATCGAAAACGTCTATCAGCGGGAGCGGGCCAAGGATGAGCTGCCCCAAAGCGGCTCCGGACGCACGATTATGACCGCTGAACCCAAGTTTGTGCCTGAAGAGGCAGTGGAAATTGAGACAGAGGCGGGAATCCGCTTTTCCGTCCGGCTGATCGACTGCGTCGGGTATCTGGTCAGCAGTGCTGTGGGACAGACGGAAAATGATGCCCCCAGAATGGTGACCACGCCGTGGTTTGACTATGAGATTCCTATGGCGGATGCGGCGGAGATCGGAACCCGCAAAGTGATCACCGAGCACTCCACCATCGGCATTGTGGTTACCACCGACGGTACCATCACCGATATTCCCCGGGAGGACTATTTGGAGGCGGAGGAGCGCACAGTTCGGGAACTGAAGGAGCTGGGGAAGCCGTTCTTAATTCTGCTCAATTCAGCGGAACCCACTTCCTCCCGGGCACAGGCGATTCGGGATGACATCGAGAGCCGCTATGGCGTCGGGTGCCTGGCGGTGGACTGCCAGACATTGGAGGAGCAGGACATCACAGATATCCTCTGCCAGGTACTCTATGAATTCCCGCTTCAGGAAATTGACCTGTTTCTGCCCAGCTGGGTGGAGGCCCTTCCGGCCAAACATCCGATGAAGCAGGAGTTGTTTTCTCAGATCTGCGGCAAAGCGCAGCAGGTGACCCGGATTTCTGAAATCAAAGCATTTGCCTCCGATATCTCGGTGTGCGCCAATCTGGAGTCCACAACGCTTACATCGGTGGATTTGGGAAGCGGCATCGCCTCGCTCCAGTTGGAACTGCCCCGGGATCTGTTCTTCCAAACCCTGTCCAGTGAGACCGGCATTGAAGTGCGGGATGACGGGGACCTGTTCCAGCAGCTGACGGTATTGGCCTCGGTCAAGCGGGAGTATGACAAAGTGGCAGATGCCTTGGATGCGGTCAAAAATACCGGCTACGGCATTGTGGTGCCCACAATCGAGGAGCTTCGGCTGGAGGAACCGGAGATTATGAAGCAGGGAGGACGCTACGGCGTACGGCTCAAGGCCAGCGCGCCGTCCATCCATATGCTGCGGGCAGACATTGAGACAGTAATCTCCCCCATCGTAGGCAACGAAAAGCAGAGTGAAGAGATGATCAACTACCTGCTCCAGGAGTTTGAAGGCGATCCGAAACAGATCTGGCAGTCCAATATTTTCGGAAAATCGTTCCACGAATTGGTCAACGAGGACCTGCAGGGCAAATTGATGCGGATGCCGGAAGACGCCCGGGTCAAGCTGCGGGAGACGCTCCAGCGCATTATCAACGAGGGCAGCGGAGGATTGATCTGCATTATTTTGTGACGAAACTTACTTGGAAAGAAGGCGCCGCACATAAGCTGTGCGGCGCCTTCTTCGTCGTCAATTTGCCAACATATCCTGCAATAGATCAGGTCGAAGCAGGCGGAGGCTGCCGTATCCAGTGCTCAAGAGATTGGACTTGGCAAACCGGTTCAAAATGCGGCTCACAGTGACCCGATTTGCACTTACTGCCGCCGCAATCTCATCCTGAGTGCAGGTTACCTTGCCGTCCGTTTCCCTCGGAAGGGAGAGGAGAAAGCGGGCAATACGCTGATCTGTACGGAAAAATGCCATATCATCCACATGCTCAGAGAGCAGGCGCACTGTTCTGGCCAAGTATTTCAAAAGGGCCAGGGCCAATTCTGGGTTTTGGGAGATCTCCCGGGTGGCCATCTGACGGTCTATGCGGACAATCTCGCAGGCGGTGGAGGCGACCGCTGAAGAGACCCGGGGCATCTCGTCAAAAAAAGCGGCTTCTCCAAATAAGTTGCCTTTTTGATAGATGTTCAGCACCTTTTCTGATCCGTCTTCTGAGGAGATAAAGGTTCTGACTCGTCCGGATTTCAAATAGTAAAAGCAATCCGCTGCGCTGTCCTGTAAATAGATCATCTGGTTTGCCGCGTAGCTGACGGCCGCATAGTGCTGGGCAAACGGGGCCCAGATATCCTTGGGTAGGTCCAATTCCTGAATGCTGAAGTATTCCAAAATTTCACCGCCTCTTTCTTTGAATTGTAGCATATGTTACATTCATTTGCCAGAAAAATTGCAATAATAGAAAAAAGAAAAAGGAGGATATAATCATGGGAATGACAATGACCCAGAAAATTCTGGCCGCCCATGCCGGCCTTCCCAGTGTGGAGGTGGGGCAGCTCATTGAAGCGAAGCTGGACTTTGTCCACGGCAACGATGTCACCACCCCGGTGGCAGTCGGCGTCCTGGAACAGTATGGGATCACGCAGATTTTCGATAAGGATAAAATCGGCATCATTCTGGACCACTATACTCCGTGCAAAGATATCAAGGCGGCCCAGCTGTGTAAGACTGCCCGGGATTTTGCCCACAAGCACCAGATCACCCATTTCTATGATGTGGGTGTGGTTGGTGTGGAGCACGCCTTTATCCCGGAAAAGGGCCTGGTGATTCCCGGAGACCTGACCATCGGCGCCGACTCCCACACCTGCACTTACGGCGCCCTGGGGGCGTTCTCCACCGGAGTGGGTTCCACCGATATGGCGGCTGGCATGGCCACTGGACTGAACTGGTTCAAAGTGCCCTCTGCCATTCGGGTCAATATTCACGGCAAATTCAAACCTTTTGTCTCCGGCAAAGATGTGATTCTCCATTTGATCGGCAAGATTGGGGTGGACGGAGCCCTCTATAAAAGCTTGGAGTTTACCGGTGAAGGCATTCGAGAGCTGACGATGGATGACCGGTTTACCATTGCCAACATGGCCATTGAGGCCGGGGCTAAAAACGGTATTTTCCCGGTGGATGACCGTACGCTGGAGTACATCAAAGGCAGGACGGACCGCCAGCCTGTCATTTATGAGGCGGATCCGGATGCGGAGTATGAGCAGGTGGTGGATATCGACTTGAGCGAGCTGGAGCCCACGGTCGCCATGCCTTATCTGCCTGGGAATGCCAGACTGGTCAAGGAGGTAAAGGGCATGACCATTGACCAGGTGGTCATCGGCTCCTGCACCAACGGGCGGATTAGCGATATGCGTGCCGCAGCGGAGATCTTGAAGGGACATAAGGTCCACGACGGCGTGCGCTGTATTGTGTTGCCGGCCACCCAGGAGATCATCCGGGAGATGATCGAAGAGGGAATTTACCAGGATATGCTGGCCGCCGGCTGCGCCATCTCTACCCCCACTTGCGGGCCCTGCTTGGGCGGTCACATGGGATGCATGTGTGAGGGGGAGGTCTGTGTCTCCACGACCAACCGCAATTTCGTGGGCCGTATGGGACACGTGGATTCCAAGGTAATTCTGGCCAGCCCTGCTGTGGCCGCCGCCTCTGCTGTGGCCGGTTGTCTGGCTGATCCGGCGGATCTGTGAGAAGGGAGGAAGGAAAGTATGGCTAAAATCTATGTCTATGGCGACAATGTGGACACCGATGTCATCATTGCAGCCCGCTATTTGAACGATCCGGACGAGCGCAATCTGGCTGCCCATTGTATGGAGGATATCGACCCGGACTTTTCCTCGACAGTGGAGGCGGGAGATATCATCGTCGGCGGCGCCAATTTCGGCTGCGGCTCTTCCCGGGAGCATGCGCCCCTGGCCATAAAGGCCAGCGGCGTCAAGTGTGTGATCGCGGCCTCTTTTGCCCGCATTTTTTACCGCAACGCCATCAACATCGGTTTTCCCATTATGGAGTGCCCTGAGGCTGCAGCCCACATCAAACCCGGCGACCAGGTGAGCGTGGACTTTAAGAGCGGTAAGATCACGGACGAAACCACCGGTGAGGTTTTCCAGGCCGCCCCATTTCCTGAGTTTATTGATGGGATTATTGAACATGGCGGGCTGATGAATTCGTTGAAAGCCCGGGGACTGGCGAAATAAAAGGGGGACAGCACAGTGGAGTTCAAAATCGCATTGATTCGGGGCGATGGCATTGGCCCCGAGGTGGTCAACGGCGCTGTCACGGTAATCGACCGGGTGGCCGAAAAATTTGGCCACACCATTACCTATGTGGATGTGGAGATGGGCGGCTGTGCCACCGACAAGTACGGCGTCAGCTATCCAGCCGGGACGGCGGAAAAATGTAAGGCGTGTGACGCGGTGCTGCTGGGCGCTGTGGGAGGGCCTAAGTGGGGGCCGGATAAGCCTGCGGAGCAGCGGCCGGAAACCGCGCTGCTGGCCATTCGCAAGGATTTGGAGCTGTTTGCCAATCTGCGCCATGCCACCCTCCGTCCGGCGCTGATTGATGCCTGCCCGCTGAAGGATGCTATCGCTGAGAAAGGCATCGACATCATGATGGTGCGGGAGCTGATCGGCGGCGTATACTTCGGAAAGCGGGATCGCTACAATACCACGGATCGGGGCGTGGAGTGCACCGATCTGATGGCCTATTCTGAGGCGGAAATAGAGCGGGTGGGACGCCAGGCCTTTGAACTGGCCATGAAGCGCAAAAAGAAGCTGACCAGTGTGGACAAGGCCAATGTGCTGGAGACCTCCCGGTTATGGCGCAGCGTGATGCACAGATTGGCACAGGAATATCCTGATGTGGAGTATGAGGACTACCTGGTGGACAATACCGCTATGCAGCTGGTGAGGGATCCGTCTCAATTCGATGTCATCGTGACGGAGAATATGTTCGGCGATATCCTCTCTGACGAGGCCTCTATGATTACCGGCTCTCTGGGCATGCTTCCCTCTGCTTCCATCGGCGCCCACGCGCCGGGCCTCTATGAGCCCATCCATGGCAGTGCGCCGGATATCGCGGGGCAGGACAAAGCAAATCCCATTGCCACTATTTTGTCCGTGGCCATGATGTTCAAATATTCCTTTGACCTTCCGGAGGAAGCCGCGGCCATTGAGGCGGCTGTGGATGCTGTACTTGCAGAAGGGTGGCATACACCGGATATTGCCGGAGCAGGGGAGCTGGTCGGCACCCAGCGTATGAGCCAGTTAATCTGCGCACACATTTGATTTTTTGCAAAAATCAATATTCAAAATTTTTCAAAAAACGGAATGCATAGAAAGATGCATTCCGTTTTTTTGCAATTTGTATGATTTGCTATTGCATTTTTGCTGTACCGGGCATATAATATTGCAGACAAAAAGATTTGTTTGGAGGACTGAGAGGCATGAAACCCATTTCCAGTATTGCAAGAGGCATTTCCCCTTCCGCCACAATGGCAATTGACGCAATGGCCAAGCAGATGAAAGCCAGCGGCATCGATGTGATCTCTTTTGGCGCCGGAGAGCCCGATTTCAACACCCCTGATCATATCAAAGAGGCGGGCATTGCCGCCATCCAGGCCAATCAGACCCGTTACACCCCTGCTGCCGGTGTTTTGCCGCTGCGGGAGGCGATTTGCGACCGAATCTTGCAGGATACAGGGATTCACTATGCCCCCAGCCAGATTGTGGTGACCAGCGGCGCGAAGCACAATGTCTATATCGCCCTGCAGACCATCATCAATGCCGGCGAAGAGGTTATCTTGCCCGCGCCCTATTGGGTGACCTATGCCGAGGCCATCCGCATGTCCGGCGGCGTTCCCATCATTGTTGAGACCACAGAGGAGACCGGCTTCAAGCTGACGGCTGAAATGCTCAGCGATGCCATCACGCCCCGCACCAAGGCGGTAATTCTGACCAATCCCTCCAACCCCACCGGCATGGTGTACAGCAGGGAAGAGCTGCAGGCTCTGGCCAATGTAATTGAGCGCTATGACCTCTATGTCATCAGCGACGAGATTTACTACATGCTCTGCTATGACAAGCCTTTTGTCAGCATTGCCTCCCTCAGTGAGGATTTGCAGGAGCGCACCATTATGATCAACGGGGTCTCCAAGTCCTATGCCATGACCGGCTGGCGCATTGGCTACGCTGCCGCCAACGCAGAGATCGCAAAGGCGATGAGCACCTATCTCAGCCAGTCTACCGGTTCTCCCTGCAGCATTTCACAGCAGGCAGCGCTGGCCGCCTTTGCCGAGAGCCAGGAGCCCAGCTTTGAGATGAAGAAGGCCTTTGATGAGCGGCGCAAGTATTTCGTCGAACGGGTGAAGAACATCCCCGGGGTCAGCTGCCTGGAACCGGACGGCGCGTTCTATATCTTTATGAACATCAAAGAACTTCTGGGGAAGACCATCAAGGGCGTGAAAATCAACAATTCCTCCGATTTTGCCACAGCCTTCCTGGAGAAGGGGCTGGTCGCCGTGGTGCCGGGCATTGCCTTCGGCGCTGAGGGATATCTGCGCTGGTCTTATGCCACCTCTATGGAACATATCAAGGAAGGCCTGGACCGGTTGGAGCGGTTCCTGGCTGACTGAGATCGCAACACGGCTATTGAAAAGCGATGCCCGATGATCGGGCATCGCTTTTTTGTGCAACGCATTTTGTGATTTTGCCTGTATTTCTGTTTTCAATGATTGCCCACCATGTTATAATATGTGCGATGTATTTTATCCCATCCCTGCAAAACAGACTTAAGAAAGATAAAGGAGCAGCAAATATGAGAGATACCTATGAGAGCCCTTTGGCCTCCCGCTATGCCAGCAAAGAAATGCTGTATATTTTTTCACCGGATAAGAAGTTTTCCACTTGGCGGCGCCTCTGGATTGCTCTGGCCCGGGCTGAGATGGAGCTTGGCCTGACCAATGAGGATGGTACTCCTACGATTACCCAGGAAATGATCGACGAGATGGAGGCCCATGTGACCGATATTGACTATGAGATGGCCGCAGCTGAGGAGCGTAAGCTGCGCCATGATGTCATGGCGCACGTCCACACCTATGGACATCAGTGCCCCAAGGCGGCAGGTATCATTCACCTGGGGGCCACCAGCTGCTATGTGGGAGATAATACAGACATCATCCTGATGCGGGAGGGCCTGGAGCTGGTCCGCAACAAGCTGGTTCAGGTACTTGCGGCGCTGGGTAAATTTGCCGACCGATATAAAGCGCTGCCCACGCTGGGCTATACTCATTTCCAGGCCGCACAGATGGTGACGGTGGGGAAGCGGGCTACCCTGTGGATGAATGAATTGCTGATGGACCTGGAAGAAGTGGAGTTCCGCATTGACAGCCTGAAACTGCTGGGCAGCAAAGGTACAACCGGCACTCAGGCCAGCTTTATGGAGCTGTTTGACGGGGATACCGACAAAGTGAAGGAGCTGGAACGGAAGATTGCCCGCGAGATGGGGTTTGCCGCGGTTGTGCCCGTTTCGGGACAGACTTACTCCCGTAAGACGGATGCCGCTGTGGTCTCCACGCTTTCCGGCATTGCTCAGTCCGCCTCTAAATTTGCCACTGATATCCGTCTGCTCTGCCATATGAAGGAGATCGAGGAACCTTTTGAGAAGAATCAGATTGGTTCTTCTGCGATGCCCTATAAGCGCAACCCCATGCGCAGCGAACGCATCTGCTCTTTGGCCCGGTATGTCATTGCCGACGCCGCCAATCCGGCGATTACCTCGGCCACCCAGTGGTTTGAGCGCACTTTGGACGATTCTGCCAACAAGCGCATCTCAGTTCCTGAGGCGTTCCTGGCTGTTGACGCCATTCTGAATATCTATCTGAATGTGGCTTCCGGTCTGATTGTCCATGAAAAGGTGATTGCAAAGCATATTCAGGAAGAGTTGCCCTTTATGGCCTCTGAAAATATTATGATGGATGCGGTGCGGCGCGGCGGCGACCGGCAGGTACTTCACGAAGAAATCCGCAAAATGTCCCTGGAGGCCGGCCGGGTGGTCAAGGAAGAGGGTGGAGAGAACAATCTGCTCCAGCTCATCGCCCAGAATCCCATGTTCGGCATGACGCTTGAGGAGATTTCGGCGCATATGGACCCCTCTCTTTATATTGGCCGCTGCCCTCAGCAGGTGGAAGAATTTCTGCGGGATGACATCCAGCCGGTGTTGGATAAGTACGCCGATGCATTGAATGCTGAGGCAGTGGAATTGACGGTTTAATTCTGTTTCTGACAGCTTAGGCGCGGAAGAGAGGAGCTGGGCGGATTGAATGCAAATACGGAACATACGGCCTTCCATGGAGTGCTGCCTCCATTGACGTGCGATACGCTGCCTGCGGGAATTCGGTCCCGCTACGTGAACGTCAACGGGCTGAGAATGCATTTCCTGGAGGCAGGTTACGAGACGCCCAACCGTCCCTGCATTTTGTTATTGCATGGATTTCCGGAATTGGCGTACAGTTGGCGGAAAAATATGCTTCCTCTGGCCGCCCATGGATTTCATGTGATTGCACCGGACCAGCGCGGCTACGGCAGGACTACCGGATGGGCTGATGGATATGATATTGACCTGACGACCTTTGGTATTTTAAACCTGGTGTGTGATATCGTGGAGCTGGTCACAGCGCTGGGATACCGGCAGGTGCAGGCGATTGTGGGCCACGATTCCGGAGTCCAGGTGGCGGCGACCGCCGCCCTGATCCGGCCGGATCTCTTTCGGTCCCTGGTTCTGATGTCCGCCCCTTATCCCGGTCCTCCGATGCGAAAGCTGGGCGCAGAGCAGGAGATCACCGCGTTCCAGGAGGACCCTATCCATCGTGCATTGGATAAATTGCCCCGCCCGCGTAAACACTATCAGCTTTACTACTCCACGCGGCAGGCAGATCATGACCTGTGCTCCGCGCCGCAGGGACTGCACAGTTTCCTTCGGGCTTATTTCCATTATAAAAGCGCTGACTGGAACGGAAACATTCCTGTTCCGCTGCGGGAGTGGACGGCGGAGGAAGCGGCAAAGATGCCGACGTATTATATTATGGACCGGGATCTAGATATGCCGGCCAGCGTCGCGCCATTTATGCCTGATGAGGAGCACGTGCGAACTTGCGCTTGGCTGACAGAGCGGGAACTGCAGGTCTATACGGATGAATACCGTCGAACCGGGTTTCAGGGCGGCCTGAACTGGTACCGCTGTGGTACCAACGGCCTGAACAGTCGGGAGCTTGCGCTTTTCTCCGGCCGATCCATTGATGTGCCCACCTGGTTTGTGGCCGGTTGTGCAGACTGGTGTCCCTACCAGCTCCCCGGGGCTTTGGATGCGATGGCACAGCGCATTTGCAGCGATTTTCGCGGGTGTTATTTTATTCCTGGTGCCGGTCACTGGGTGCAGCAGGAACAGCCGGAACAAACCAATACGCTGTTGATGCGTTTTATTGGTTAAGTGAGCGTATGTAGCGTATGTTATATATGAGCAGTGGGCTTTGATATGAACGGATGGGGGATTGTAGCCCTGTCCTGCACCACCCGTTAAAATATGGCTGTCCTTTCTGAGTGGGGTAAAGGTCTAAACACCTTGCCCCTCTTTTCTTTTGACTCAAAAGCATCTTGGTTGTCAAAATTCCAAGAAAACTTTGCAAGATCTATTGACAAGTGTACTTGGCAATACTACAATGAAGATGCGCCAAGAAAACTTGGCAATTTCCAATGGAGGGTTCTGTTATGAACAGGGACGAGATTTTGGCAAAAAGCAGAGCGGAAAATAAGAACCAGGACGTATATGAGCAAGAAGTCTTAAAGCAGGTAAGCAGAAGTGCAGTCGTAGTCCAAATGGCTTTTGCGGCGCTCTTTTTCGTGACACAGATATTTGTCGGCGAGGGGATCAACTATGGGCTGTGGGCGCTTATTTTCAGCGCAAATATGACAATTTACTGGGTGAAATATATGAAACTTCACCTTAAGCACGATTTTGTAATGGCAATCGTCCAAACAATATTTGTATCTCTGATGTCCGGCTGCCATATCTATAATCTGATTATATCTTCCACGATCTTATAAGGCGGTGGAGGATATGGATGAAAAGCTGATATTAAAAAATCGACTGAAAGAAGCGCGGGCAGAATTGAAATTATCACAGAGTCAGCTGGCGGAACTGGTTGGCGTGTCTCGGAACACGATCAGCTCCATTGAAACAGGCCAGTTCAATCCCACAGCGAAATTGGCGCTGATTCTCTGTATTGCGTTGGATAAAAAGTTTGAAGACTTGTTCTATTTTTGAAGTGCTTCGCAGAGAATACAGATTGCCCTTGTTTTTCCAAAAGACAAAACAAGGGTAAACAGGTATGGGTGAAAACAAGCGTGGTGCCTTGGAAAAGCAACGATTTTTAAGGCCTAGACTGTTGGATCGGAATCTTTCTTTTTCTTTCCGCTGGTGCTATAATTTGTGCCGATGCAAAGTATGGCACCCAAAAATGTGTCGACCGCAGTGATTGTCGTTGCAGTTTCCTGGGGGTACGGCCATCCCCACACGGTGGCCAAAGCGACGTACAGCGTTGCCAATGCGGGCAAAACCAATGCAACTACCCATCTCAGTACGTCGTATAGTTGGTCTGACAGCTTTATTTTCATTGCGACGCCTCCTCTCATGCTCTATTTTATGTTGAAAATACGTTGCGGTGCTGCGCTGGATGAGTGCAGCCTGGCGCGCGACCTTAGCGGGACAGTGATGAGCATCGTCCCTATGACCACGCATTTGCTGCAATTTTTTCTGTATTCCTTTTGCAAAATAATTACATGTGAATTTTTTTGTATTTCCTCTTGACAAATTGATTTGTTCTGGTATAATACTCACTGTTCGCTAGCGAATGCGGGCGCGAACACAGGAATATAGCGGGATTGTGTAAGGGTAGCACAGCAGACTCTGACTCTGTATGTGAGGGTTCGAATCCTTCTCCCGCTGCCAAAGACCCGAGTATCACCAGATTGATACTCGGGTCTTTTTACGTACTTGGCTTCAGACAAAGCCGGTTTATGTGAAATGGGGAAGATCTATGAAAAAAAAGCGCTTTTCTGTCGGTTCTTTGCTTCGCTGGATTGCCATGATCATCTGTATTATCGTGATTATCTGTTCTTCCATCTATCTGATTCGAATTGCCTTGGAGAGCTATCAAATCAGCCAATCCAGCAAAAATGTATCGGCTCAATACGTGAGTGAGATCGACTCAGGGGTATCCAACGGGGAAATCTCCAGCGATGGGGAGGAGACAGCCACCGCCCCGGCCTATACTGTGGACTTCGCATCCCTGCAGGCGGCATCTCCTTATGCCGTCGCCTGGATTCAGGTTTCCGGCCTTGATGTCATCAACTACCCCGTCATGCGGTATCAGGATGACAGTTATTTTTTGAATCATTCGTGGGATGGACAGGACAGTCGTTACGGCGCTATTTTTTTGGAGGCTAAAAACGCTGCTGATCTTTCTGATGACTATTTGCTGATCTACGGGCACAATATGAAAGATGGCAGTATGTTTGGCGGATTGAAGAAATATACCGACGCCTCCTTCTATGAGGAAAACGGCGGTACGGTCACCGTCTATCTTCCCACGGAAACCAGAACCTATCAGATCTTTTCCATTCGCTATGTCAATCCCGATGACGCGGATACTTATACTTTGTGGTCATGGCAGGACAGTTCATTTGCCGCAGCACTGGACCGCATGAAAAATCAATCTATTTATGACACAGGCGTTGATATCGCTGAGGGGGATAATATTCTGACGCTTTCCACCTGCTCCGGAGAAGATCGCCTGGTTGTCCATGCGAAATTGGTATCTTCCGTACCGGTTTCATAAAGAAAAAAGAGCTGCCCGTACGACCGGTACGAGGCAGTTCTTTTTCTCGAATGCGGCGCAGAATGGCGTCCGCTTGCTTTTCTCTGTCCTATGTGGTAGAATAACACGATATTTTATATACTACTTTTACCATCATAAATATGGAAGGTATATGATTATGCGGAAAAAAAATAACCTCAAAAAGCTGTGTCTATCCATGTTGGCAGGGTTTGTTGTCTTTGCTGTGGCACTTTATTTCATAGCCGGGGACTCCTTCAATTACAAAACCACTGCTTCCTCTACAATTGATGCTGCAGCCGCTGTGGGCGAAATCACAGCGGATCGTCCCGTGTGCCAGAATTTCACAATTGCTTCGGACCGGGTTATCCAGTATCAGCTTCAGTTTACCACCTACGCCAGACAAAACACCTCTTCCGTCACCCTGCAGATTTATGATTCCAACGGTGCTCTGCTTGCGGAAAATGTGATTTCTGCGGCGGAACTGCAGGACAATGCTGTGCAGACCATCGTACTGGACCAGCCTATACAAGACCGTGGCGGGGAAACTGCTCAGCTGGTTATCACCTCTGACGCGGCACCTTCCAACGCCGTCTCTGTCTTTTATGGGAACAGCATCAGCGCAGGGCGTGGAACTGTGACCCAGAGCTATTCGGACGACCAGAAGGTCTCCATAGGTGAGACAAGACTGGAAGGCATTCTTTATTTCTCTCAGATCAGCCAGATCCGCCTCTGGTTTGGCCAATACTATTGGCTGATCGCCGCAGGTGTTTTTATTCTGCTTTGCGTTTATGCAGCGGTCATTCTGCGCAAGGAAAAGCTGGGAAAGAAGAGCACCACGCTGAATTTCATCCGTTCTCTGAACCGGTATGAGTTCCTGATCAAACAATTGGTTTCCAGAGATTTTAAGACCAAGTACCGGCGCTCCGTTCTGGGTGTGTTTTGGAGCTTTCTGAATCCGCTGCTCACCATGCTGGTGCAATATGTGGTGTTTTCCACGTTGTTCAGCTCCTCCATCCCGCACTATCCGGTCTATTTGCTCTCCGGTATCGTGCTGTTCAACTTCTTCAATGAGACTACCTCTGTGGGCATGACTTCGATTACGTCCAACGCCCCTCTGATCACAAAGGTCTATGTACCCAAATATATTTATCCACTCTCCAGAATGCTTTCCTCCACAATCAATGTGGCGCTGTCGCTGATTCCACTATTTTTGGTCGCAATCTGTACCGGCGTTTACCCTGCGTTTTCCTGGTTGCTGCTCGTTTTCAACCTGCTGTGTCTGATGGGCTTTTCCCTGGGCATCTCCTATATACTCTCCACCTTGATGGTCTATTTCCGGGACACGCAGTTTTTGTGGAGTGTGGTGAGCATGATCTGGATGTACTGCACCCCCATTTTCTACCCCGAGAGCATCATTCCCGCCAGTCTTCTCAGCATTTACCGGCTGAACCCGCTCTATCAGCTCATCTCCTTTGCCCGCTGCGTACTCATCGACCGGGTTTCTCCTGGCCCGATGTCCTATTTAGCCTGCCTTTTAGTCGCAGTTGTACCGCTGGTGTTCGGAGTCTGGCTCTTTAACCGAAAGGAAAAGGACTTTGTTCTGTATCTCTAAGGTGGTGCTATGATGGAAAAGATGATCGAAGTAAAAAATGTCTCCATGCGGTTTAATATGACGGGAGATAAGATAAACAGTCTGAAGGAATTCTTTGTTCAGTTTGTCACAAAAAAAATCAAACGCAAAGAGTTCTGGGCCTTAACCGATGTCTCTTTTGACGTGATGAAAGGGGAGGTCGTCGGCATTATCGGCCATAACGGGGCCGGTAAGTCTACCATTTTAAAAGTCATTTCCGGTATTTTAAACCCTACCAAGGGATGTGTAGAAGCCCATGGCAATATTGTCCCCATGTTGGAGCTGGGCAGCGGGTTTGACTACGATCTCACGGGCCGGGAGAACATCTTTTTGAATGGCGCCATCCTGGGATATTCCGAGGAATTCCTGAAGGAAAAGTATGATGAAATTCTGGAATTTTCCGAGTTGGGTGAATTTATCGAAATGCCTATCCGGAATTATTCCTCCGGTATGTTGATGCGCCTTGCCTTTTCCATTGCAACGGTTGTGCACCCTGAAATCATGATTGTCGACGAAATCCTGGCGGTGGGTGACGCCAACTTCCAGGAGAAGAGCAAACAGAGGATGCTGGAGATGATGAGCGGAGGTACCACCGTGTTATTTGTCTCCCATTCCATCACTCAAATTGAAGGAATGTGCAATCGGGTCGTTTGGCTGGATCATGGAGAGGTCAAAATGATAGGGGAGGCCAGCGACGTCTGTGCCGCATATCAGGGCAAACCGGGGGTCAAAGAGGAAATCTCTGCGCTCTATTATGATCGCGGCGATGGTTTCTGTGAAGAGGCGTGCCTGCGCGAGTGCGTCAAGATGGACGGGAAGGAGTTCCATCACAGTTTTCATCTGGACAGGCCCTGCAAGCATTTTCGCTTCGATCCTGTAGAATATACGCCATGTCTGCTGCGGTCACTTGAGATTAAAGCGGATGGGGCACCTGCGCAGCTGGAGGTAGTTTCGTCGAACGGAACCAATGTAAAAAAATCGTGGTACTTTAACGGCATTGACAGCCAGATTGAATTCGTTTTAGATCAGGAGGCCACAGAACTGGAGATCTCAGGAACTATTATGGAGCTGCAGACTGAGGACTGACCGGTCAGGAGAGTATTATGTATAATGCACGGCCGCGGGAAGAGCGTATCTATAATCGAGTGGTGAAACGCCTGATCGATTTAATCCTCTCCGCGTTGATTACAATTGTCTTGTCGCCAATCCTTTTGATTTTGGTCCTTGCCATTAAATTGGACTCAAAGGGCCCGGTCTTATTCCGGCAGAAGCGAATCGGCGTAAACAAAACGACTTTTTCCATCTTAAAATTCCGCACGATGCGCGTGGACACCCCACATGATATGCCCACGCATCTGCTGAAAAATCCGGACCAATATATCACCCGAACCGGACGTTTCCTGCGAAAGACCTCCTTGGACGAGCTTCCGCAGCTCTGGAATATTTTTATCGGACAGATGAGTTTTGTCGGCCCCCGGCCGGCACTGTGGAATCAAGACGATTTAATCGCTGCCCGAGACCGTTTTCAGGCCAATGGGGTTCGTCCGGGCTTGACTGGCTGGGCCCAGATCAACGGACGTGACGAATTGGAGATCGACGTAAAGGCACAATTGGACGGTTACTATGCAAAACACCTCAGTTTTGCCTTTGATTTGAAATGCTTTTTTGGCTCGTTTGCCTATGTGCTGGGACGAAAAGGGGTTGTAGAAGGCGGAACCGGAGAGCTGCACGAGGCAGAGAGACGGCCGAAACAGTAAAGGAAAAGAGATAGGAAGGCGATCTTATGAATGTTGCTATCATCAGCTGCTTTGATACTTTTTTAGATCGCCAAAAGGCCCTGGTTAAACTGTTTTTGGACAGAGGAGATCAGGTCACTGCATTTCTCTCTGATTTTCAGCATGTGAGCAAATCCTACCGCACCGCCGGATTGGACGGTTTTACCTTGGTGCATGCGGTTCCTTACCGTAAAAATTTGTCGCTCCGGCGCATGTATTCCCACTATGTGTATGCCTCATCCATCCAGCGGGAATTGGAACAGGGGAAATGGGATTTGGTTTGGGCGATTATACCGCCCAATTCTCTGGTCAAGCGCTGTGCCGAGTTCAAGCGCAGCCATCCCCAGACGAAACTTGTCTTTGACGTCAATGACCTGTGGCCCGAAAGTTTTCCCCTGGGAGGCCTCAAGAGAATGCCCCCTTTTCAACTGTGGCAGGCGCTTCGGGAGAGAAATCTGCCGGAAGCGGACTATATTGTGACGGAATGCAATCTGTTTCAAAAACGGTTGAACTTGTCGCAAACAGAGCGGGCTTCTACCATTTATCTTTGCAAACCGGCAGAAGCATTTCAGCTCGACCGCACTCCCCAGTTGCCGGAGGATTGCATTTCCCTGTGTTACCTGGGATCCATCAATCACATCATTGACATGGATGCAATTGCTTCCATTTTGAGTTCGCTGCAATCACTGCGGCAGGTTTGCCTCCACGTTATTGGCGCAGGAGAGCGGAAAGAGCAGCTGCTTGCCGTGGCCCAGAAGACAGGAGCCAAAGTGGTGGATCATGGCTCCATTTATGATACGTCCGAAAAGCAGGCGATCTTTAATCAGTGTCATTTCGGATTAAATGTTATGAAGCCTACCGTCTGTGTGGGACTGACCATGAAGAGTATTGATTATCTGGCGGGTGGGTTGCCTTTGATTAACACCATCCCGGGTGATACTTGGGATTTGATCGATCAGTACGGCTTTGGCCTAAACTGGAGCGGAGAGGGGATACCCAATGGGGGCCTTTCAGATCAGGCCCAGATGCGCCTTGCAGCAAGGGCATTTTTTGAGCAGGAGCTCACCTATCAAAATTTTGTTCAAAAGGTAAATTCAGTGCTCCAGCAGCTTTGAACAAACAGAGCACCGCGTTCTGCGGTGCTCTTTCGGTCAATTACTCGGAAAGCAGCTGAGAAAAATCAGCAATCACGCGGTCACACAACCGCTTCATCTGGTCGCTTTGGTGAGAAAAAAACGGGTCCAGTACACCAACCACCTGCCAGCCGGCATTTTTGGCTGAGGTACAGGCAAGAGGCGAGTCATCCAAGAGCAGGCATTGCTCCGGCGGTTCCCCCAGTCTGAGACTCAGCTGGAGAAAGGAAGCAGAATATTTCTTTTCCCATCCCAATTCTTGCGCGAAAAACAGCTGCTCAAAAAAAGACGTCAGTTGATGATGGGCCAATGCCGCTTTGCAGAGGGACGGCTCGCTGGATGTATAAAGCACCATTCGTTCGCCCTGAGCGGCGCACTGCTCCAAATACTCTCTGACGCCTGGTTTTAGCTGCAGCTGCTCCGCATAGGCATTGTAGGCCAATTCATACCAGGCGGACATAATTTCTTCCTCAGTGACGTCCAAATGATAATAAGCTTTGGTAAACTGGGCTGCATCAGGGAAGATGGCGTGTGCCACATACTCGTTGTACTCGTCTGTCAATTCAAAACCATAGCGACCGACAAAGATTTCATCCACCTGACGCCAGATGCCGTTGGAGTCCAGGATTGTGCCATCCAAATCAAAGACCTTAACCATTTTCTCACTCCGATGTATGATTGATACGGGCCATTATAGCCTGTTTCTCTAACGTATGTCAACCGGACAGGGGGAGAACAATATGACTTTTTCCGAACAGGATTTGGGCGCTTGGGCCCCTTATCTGCAGCCGCTGCAACAGCAATCTTGGTATGCAGAGTTGACAAGCCGTGTTGAGAGCGCATACAATATGGGACAACCGAAGGTCTTTCCGCCCCGTGATGAACTGTTTACTGCACTGCGGCTCACACCGCCGGAAGCGGTGAAATGCGTTATTTTGGGGCAGGACCCCTATCACGAGGAGGGGCAAGCCCAGGGCCTCAGCTTTTCGGTACATAAAGGAACGCCCATTCCCAGATCTCTTCGAAACATCTATCAGGAACTACATGCGGATCTGGGATTACCGATTCCGGAGCATGGAAGCCTGGAATCCTGGGCTGCCCAGGGTGTGCTCCTGCTGAACAGCGTGCTGACGGTCTTTGAAGGCCAGGCGAACAGTCACAAGGGCTGGGGCTGGGAACAATTCACCTCCTGTATCATTGACATTGTAGAGCGTCAAAAACGCCCTGTCGCGTACATTTTATGGGGGAAATCGGCCCAGAAGAAAGAAAAGGAGAACCGATTGGGGGCTGGAGCGTATCCCCGTCTGATCTTAAAGTCGAATCATCCCAGTCCACTCTCCGCCAGCAGAGGGTTCTTTGGCAGCCGTCCCTTCAGCCAGGTCAATCATTTTTTGACGGCGCAGGGAAGCGCTCCCATCGACTGGTACATTCCATAAAGTTCTTCCCGTTCCCCCAGACGCATATCGTTTACCGGTGATGCGTATGAAATGGAACCGCAACAGAGGAAAAGTGAATCTTGCTGTGCTGTTGCTGTTGGGGGCAGTTTGTTTGGCGTGTTTTCCCTGGTATCAGACTTCAGATTCCTGTTTTCAACCCCAGCGCTTCCAAGGCCAGGTATTGATACTGGACGCAGGCCATGGGGGAGAGGATGGGGGAGCGGTGTCTGTAACCGGCACCCAGGAAAGTCAGATCAATCTGGATATTGTGCTGAAAATGCAGCAGCTCTGCGGCCTGTTCGGCGTGGACGCGCTCCTGACCCGGGAAAAGGATGCTTCGCTGCGAGATCCCAACGCTGATACATTGGCAAAAATGAAGCAGACTGATCTCCGAAATCGTGTTAAGCTCATAGAACAGACTGAAAACGCTTTTCTGATCAGTATCCATCAGAATTACTTTGCCGGTGCATCCAACTGGGGCGCCCAAGTGTTCTATGCTTCGACAGAACCAAGTGAAGCGTGGGGTGTTTACTGCCAGCAGCTTTTGGTATCTTGTCTTGATCCTGAAAATCACCGTCAATCGAAGCAAATCTCCAGCGATATCTATCTGATGAATCATATCTCTTGTCCGGCAATTCTGGTGGAATGCGGCTTTATTTCCAACCGGGAAGAGGCAGAGCGCTTAGAGAGGGCCGACTATCAACTCCAGTTGGCCATGACCATTTTGGCATCCTATTTGACTTACGATTTCCATGCATAGAGGAATGATTTCAATGGCCAAAGCAAAAACAATGTTTTACTGCACCCAGTGCGGAAATGAGACGCTGCGATGGCAGGGGCAGTGTCCGGCCTGCGGCAGCTGGAATACCATTGTAGAGCAGCCTGCCCAGGGGAAGGGGGGCGCTGGAAAACGCAGCGGGTCTGGTTATGCCGGCACTGGAGCGAAAGCGCAGCGTCTCAAGGAAATCGAAACGACAGATGAGCTGCGTTTTCAGACTGGAATGACTGAGTTGGACCGGGTGCTGGGCGGCGGGGCGGGCAAAGGGGCGTTAGTACTGATCGGCGGTGCTCCTGGCATTGGAAAATCCACATTGATGCTGCAGATTTGCAACGAATTATGCAAGAAATGCACAGTGCTGTATGCCTCTGGCGAGGAATCTCCCCGGCAGATTAAACTGCGCGCCCAAAGACTGGGCGTGGCAGGGGAGCGGTTATATCTGCTCAGTGAGACAGGTCTGGAGGATGTCATTGAATCCGTTCATGAAATCAAGCCGGATATTTTAATTATTGACTCCATTCAGACGATGAGCATCGGCAGCTCTGAGACTGCTCCCGGCAGCATCAGCCAAGTGAAACAGTGTACCACCGCACTGATGAATTTGGCCAAAACAGAAGATGTGACCATTTTTGTGATTGGCCACATCAACAAAGAGGGATCCATTGCGGGTCCTAAGGTACTGGAGCATATGGTAGACTGTGTGCTCTACTTTGAGGGAGATCAGCATGTGGCGGTCCGTATCCTGCGCGCTGCAAAAAACCGTTTTGGTGCCACCAATGAGATCGGTGTTTTTGAAATGCTGGATGAGGGGCTGCGGGAGATTCCAAACCCTTCAGAAATGCTGTTGGCATCCAGGCCGGAAAACGCCCCAGGAAACTGCGTTACCTGTATTATGGAGGGAAACCGGCCTGTATTGGCAGAGATTCAGGCTTTGATTGCCCCCAGCAGCTATTCCAATCCCCGCAGAACCAGCAATGGACTGGACTACAATCGGGCGATGCTGTTGCTGGCGGTATTGGAAAAACGGGGCGGCCTGCTGGTTGGGGGATGCGACGCCTATGTCAATGTAATCGGCGGACTGTATGTGGATGAGCCTGCGGCCGATCTCGCCGCTGTGCTGGCGCTGGCATCCAGTTTTCGGGACAAGCCTTTGCCCTATGATCTCGCCGCGATAGGTGAAGTCGGTCTGACAGGTGAGTTGCGCAGTGTGAGTTCAGTGAATCAACGCCTGTCTGAAATCCATCGTCTGGGGTTCCGGAAAGTGATTGTACCAAGCAGTATTTTGGGAAAGGCAATACAAATTGACGGGCTCCATCTGATCCCGGTGAAGAATATTCGGGAAGCTTTGGCTGCTATTTTGTAAATTTGTAAAAAGGGAGGTTTGGCGTGTTCTCCACTTTCTGAACAAAATAAAAATTTTGTTCAGGAAGCGAAGGCGTTTAAACGGCGTTATTCGAAAATCGCTGTTTTCGCCAATAATAGATATGCTGGATTATCGCATTGACGCACCTGATATTCTCTGTGACTTTCTGTCCTATCATGAGACGGTCCGTGGACACTCGGAAAAAACGGTTGATGAGTACTATTTGGATCTGCGCACCATGTTCCGCTATTTAAAATTGCGCAAAGGTTTGGTGCCGGATGACGTCCCGTTTGATGAGATTTCCATTCGCGATATCGATATTCAGTTTATTACAGATATCACGCTGAATGACATCTATGACTATCTCACGTTTCTCAGCCGTGAGCGCGGATTAAACGCAGCATCTCGCGCCCGCAAAGTCTCTACCATCCGCTCTTTTTTTAAGTACATGACAAACAAAACGCATCAGCTCTCCTTTAATCCCGTGGAAGATCTGGATCCTCCGAAAATTATGAAAGCGCTGCCAAAGTATCTCTCTCTCGAAGAAAGTCTTCAACTGCTCAATTCAGTCCAGGGACGCTATCAGCTGAGGGATTATTGTATTCTCATGCTTTTTTTAAACTGCGGGCTCAGAATTTCGGAGTTAGTTTCCATTAACCTATCGGATATTCACGGCGATTATATCCGTGTACTGGGCAAAGGCAATAAAGAGCGGATTCTGTTTTTGAATGATGCGTGTAAGGCGGCCATTCAGGATTATCTGCCATTTCGGGACGCTATGCATCCGTTGGATGCCAAGGCTTTGTTCATCTCCAGCCAGCGCACCAGGATCTCTAAATCCGCCGTGCATTTACTGGTCAAAAAACATTTGAGTGAGGCGGGCTTGGATAGCAGCCAGTATTCGGCCCACAAGCTGAGACACACCGCCGCTACTTTAATGCTGCAGAACGGTGTGGATGTGCGGACGCTTCAGGAAATTTTGGGACATGACCATTTAAATACCACGCAGATTTACACCCATGTAGACAACGCTGATCTGCGCATTGCCGCCCAGGCAAACCCATTGGCTCATGTGAAAAAGGCAGAAAAAAAGGATGATGCCCCATAAAAACGGCATCATCCTTTTGCTTTTGTTTATCTTTTGTTTGTTTTGTTTATTCCTCTTCCATCACATGCTCAAATGCTACGCCAAAGAGGGCCTTGATATGCTCGTCATCCAGTGAATAGTAGACCACTTTTCCGCTGCGCCGGTTTCTGACGATGCGCGCCTGCTTCAGTGTGCGGAGCTGGTGGGAGATCGCGGATTGAGACAAATCCAGCAATGCGGACAGATCACACACGCACAGCTCTGAAATGGACAGCGCACAGATAATTCTGGCCCGGGTGGAGTCGCCAAACACTTTGAACAGATCCGCCACTTCGTAAATTGGTTCTTCTTCAGGCATCTGCTCTCTGACCCGCGCGACCACGTCTTCGTGTATCACATTGCAATCGCAGATTTCCAGACGTTTTCGGGTCTCTTTCCGTATGTCGTGCATTTCAGCGCCCCTCCCCTGCTGTTAAAACGCTCCGGCGAGATTCACTGACATCTCGCCGGAGCATAATGAAGATGAAAATGATAAAATACTTAAATCTTGTTGTCGCACCCGAGGACATCGACAATCTTGTGCTTGACCACGCTGCGGATATTGTCTCTGGCAACGGAGAGATACTTGCGGGGATCGAACTCCGAAGGATGATCGTTGAAATACTTACGAATGGAGCCGGTCAGCGCGAGACGCATATCAGAGTCAATGTTGATCTTGCAAACCGCCATGCTGGCAGCCTTGCGCAGCTGTTCCTCAGGGATGCCGATGGCATCAGGCATACTGCCGCCGTTTTCATTGACCATGCGGACGTATTCGGGGGGCACAGCGGACGCGCCGTGCAGCACGATCGGGAAGCCGGGCAGACGGCGGGAGACCTCCTCCAGGATGTCAAAACGCAGCTGAGGCTTGGTGCCGGGCTTGAACTTATAGGCTCCATGGGAAGTCCCGATGGCGATTGCCAGGGAGTCAATCCCGGTTCTCTGAACAAATTCTTCCACTTCGTTGGGATCGGTATAGCAGGAATGCTCCTCGGAGACAACCACCTCGTCCTCCACACCGGCCAATGCGCCCAGCTCCGCCTCAACGACAACGCCGTGATCATGGGCATATTCCACTACCTTACGGGTAACCTCAACATTTTCATTGAACGGCTTGGACGAAGCGTCAATCATAACGGAGGTGAACCCATATTCGATGCACTCCTTACAAGTTTCAAAGGAGTCGCCGTGATCCAGATGCAGGGCAATGGGAAGTCCGGTTTCAATCTCTGCCGCCTCAATCAGCTTGACAAGATAAGTGGCATTGGCATAGCGCATGGCACTGGGAGAAACCTGGATGATCACAGGAGCACGGCACTCTTTTGCCGCCTCTGTAATTCCCTGGATAATCTCCATATTGTTGGCATTGAAGGCACCGATGGCGTAGCCGCCCTCGTAGGCCTTGCGGAACATTTCGGTCGTCGTGACAAAAGGCATCACAGACACTCCCTTTCCTTGAATTGTATTCATTTTAACATAGGATCTTGCCTAATGCAAGAGGATATGCTATAATTTTCTAGGCAGAAAAAGAAAGCATTTTTACAAAATATCTTTTATTTTACTACTTTTTCAATCAAATATAACCACAAAGGAGCATTCTGTATGGAGGCTTTACACGGATCCTGCATCATTGGTCAGTCCGGAGGTCCTACCAGCGCGATCAACGCCAGCGCCCTGGGGGCCATCCAGACCGCATTGTCCTCTGACGCGATCACACGGGTACTTGGCGCGGAAAATGGCATTACCGGCATATTGAATGACCGCCTCTTTGATCTGGGCATGGAAAATCCTGCGGAATTGGAGCGGCTTCGCTATACGCCCTCCTCTGCGTTTGGCTCCTGCCGCCATAAACTTGCAGATCCTGATCGGGATCCGACGGAGTTTCGGCGTATTCTGGACATTTTCCAGAAATATAATGTGCGCTATTTCTTCTATATTGGCGGAAATGACTCCATGGATACCTGCCACAAAATTTCCCGTTATATGATGCAGGAGGATTATCCCTGCCGGATTATCGGAATACCGAAAACCATTGACAACGATTTGGTCGGGACAGATCACTGTCCCGGCTATGGTTCTGCCGCTAAGTTGATTGCCACCACCTGCGCAGAACTGAGGCAGGATACCCAGGTCTATCAGACCCCAACGGTCAACATTGTGGAAATCATGGGCCGGCATGCAGGGTGGCTGGCCGGAGCCTCTGCCCTGGCCGGCGTGGTAGGTCAGGGCCCTGATCTAATCTACCTGCCGGAACGTGATTTCAGCATGGATGCATTTCTGGAGGATGTCAGCAATACAGTCAAATCCAAGGGAAATTGCGTCGTTGCCGTCTCAGAGGGAATCCATTACGCAGACGGCTCCTACATCAATGAAGTCCAAACAGCCGCAGCGGACGGCTTCGGCCATGTTCAGCTGGGCGGTCTGGGCGTGCTGCTGGCCGATATCGTCAAAAAACGCCTGGGGTACAAGGCCAGAGGCATAGAATTATCACTGATCCAGCGCTGTGCCGTCCATATTGCCTCTGAAACCGATATTGAGGAAGCGTACGCTGCGGGCAGAGCGGCAGTTCAAACTGCTTTGGCGGGCGGCTCCGGCCTGATGATTGGCTTTGAACGCGCCGTCGGGCAGCCCTATCATTGTACGACAACTGCGGTCAGCTTGTCAGAGGTGGCCAATATGGAGAAAAAGGTCCCGCTATCGTGGATCAATGAGCGCGGCAATGGAGTCAACCAGGCTTTTATTGATTACGCCTTACCTCTGATCCAGGGCGAACCGCATCCGGAATTGCAGCACTCTCTCCCCCGCTATGCAATACTGAAAAAAGTCCGGATTGCGGAGCGCACAGAATAACACAACATCAAGGGACCTCATAAGCTGTTCCTGAGGTGATGTCCGCGGTGTTATATTCCGGGCCGTATGATCGGGAGCAGGCTGTGCAGTATGCCCGGATGTGGGCCTATGACCGCAACCCCGCTTACTATGATTTTTCTAATTTAGGCGGAGATTGCACTAATTTTGTCTCGCAGTGCATCTTCGCCGGTGCCCGCCAGATGAATCACACCCCCACGTTTGGGTGGTATTACAGTTCTTCTGATGACCGTTCCCCTTCCTGGACGGGGGTACAGTATCTCTATCAGTTTCTGGTAAACAATCGTGGAAGCGGCCCCTTCGCGCAGACGGCTGATATCATGGCCCTGGAACCCGGAGATGTGATTCAGTTGGGAGACAGAACGGGACAATTTTACCACAGTTTGCTGGTCACTGGCTTCTCTGGTCAAGAGATCCTAGTGGCAACCCATAGCTATGACGCACTGGATCGCCCGCTCAGCTCTTACAGTTTCGAAACGGCACGATACCTGCATTTAACCGGCGTTCAAATTTAGGTCATTCATTAACAGCACAAACAAAGACAGATAGAGACAGGTGAATCAAAGTGCAGCATCCAATAGCACCACTTTACGATGACAAATCCACAATTTTAATTTTGGGAAGCTTTCCATCCGTCAAATCCAGAGAGATTGGTTTCTTTTATGGTCACCCGCAGAACCGCTTTTGGCGGGTACTCTCCGCCGTATTTGAAGAAGCTACGCCCCAGACAATCCCGGAAAAGAGAGCCTTTTTAGCAAGAAATGGCGTGGCATTGTGGGATGTGATCCAGTCCTGTGATATCGTCGGTTCGTCTGACAGCAGTATCCGCAATGTGATTCCCAATGATCTCTCTCCAATTCTCAGTCATGGACAGATCAGGCAAATCTATGTCAACGGGAAAAAAGCCATGTCGCTCTACCAGCGGTACATAGAGCCTCAGATCGGCTGCGCGGCCTGCTGCCTCCCTTCCACCAGCCCCGCCAATGCCAGCTGGAGTCTGGAACGGCTGATTGATGCTTGGAAGATCATTAAAACGTAAATAAGACCGCCGCATATATAAAATTTAAGCGCCAGGCGAACCCATTGGGTTCGCCTGGCGTTTTTCTGGTGGAGGCGGGGGGAGTCGAACCCCCGTCCGAAAACACATCCACCGGAACTTCTCCGGGCGCATTCGATTATTTACATTCCCTTGCCTGCACGGGAACCGAAACCCTTACAAGCTTAGTAGCTTCATGATTCCTGGTCCGCTCAAAGCTTTGCGGACTCAAGTACACCGCTGAACGGTATCGCCCAGCCCGGCGCGCGGCCTAACCGGGATCGGCGGGACGCCAAAAAGGGCGTCAGGCTGCCATAGGGGCAGCGTGCTGCTTACGCAGCAACAGCAACAGTATTGTCGTTGTTCTTTAATTTATAAGTGCCCGTTTTAAGGTGGCCAGGCGCCACCGCCCGCTATTCCGGATTCAGCATCCCCGTCGAAACCGGTACGCCCCCATATCGCCCGCCCTCTCCGCTTCTGGATTGTTGGGCGGGCATATGGAACGAAAAGAGATCAGGTCAACCGCTTTTCCTGCTTAGAAACGGCCGTAGGGATCCGCGAGTTTCTGCGGCTCACCATAGTCTACCCCGAAGGTATCCACGGTAATCGTCTTGATTCTCTGGTCCTGGGTCGGACGATCATTGCGGTCTGTTTTGACAGCGGCAATTGCATCTACCACATCCATACCTTCAGTGACTGCACCAAAGGCGGCATATTGTCCGTCCAGGAAATCGCCGTCAGCATGCATGATAAAGAATTGGCTTCCAGCAGAGTTGAATGCCTGGCTCCGAGCAAAGGAGAGCACTCCACGCTTGTGGGAGACAGGGTTTGCCACGCCATTGGCCTTAAATTCTCCTTTGATACAGTAGCCGGGGCCGCCCATCCCGGTCCCCTGGGGATCACCGCCCTGGATCATGAAACCAGAGATAACCCGGTGAAAGATCAGACCGTCATAAAAGCCCTTACCAGCCAGAGAGAGGAAATTGCGAACCGATTCCGGCGCAGTATCAGGATAGAGTTCAGCGACAATCTTGCCGCCGTTCTCCATCTCAATTGTGACAATGGGATTCTGTGCCATATGATGACCTCCTGTTTGATAGCGATAGTATGATTATGTTCCGTATGTTCTTTCCGGTTATTGTCAGCGATAACGCTGGGTTTTCATGGCCCGGTCCATATCCCGTTTGGCATCCCGTTCAGCGGCCGAGGCCCGTTTGTCATAGAGTTTTTTGCCCCGGGCAAGCCCCAACTCCACTTTTACCTTTGCGTGCTTAAAATAGACGCTCAAAGGGATGAGGGAATAGCCATCCTGCTGAATTTTTGCGCTGAGCTTTAAAATTTCCCGTTTGTGCATCAATAGTTTTCGGGTGCGCAGGGGATCCTTATTAAAGATGTTTCCCTTCTCATAGGGCGAAATATGCATACCATAGAGGAAGAGTTCCCCATTTTTGACATGGCAAAAGGAGTCTTTGAGATTCAGTTTTCCCTGCCGGATGCTTTTTACTTCTGTTCCGAACAGTTCAATGCCGGCTTCATACCGGTCTTCGATAAAATAGTTGTGAAACGCCTTTCGATTTGTCGCAGCGACCCGAGTTCCTTGACCGGCCACACCGGCACCTCCCTTCGTGCATGATGTGTCATGCAGGGTTTAGTTAAGATTATTATATTGTATCACATATGTCAAGAGTATGGCCTGCTAATTTAGCCGACAGACTGGGGGCGGCAAGAAATTAAAATTTTCTTTGATTTTTCCGTACATAAGTGGTATACTTTGGTTATGTAAAGATAACGGTACGTTGAGCGCCTGGTTCCGTCCGTTTCTTCCCCTTTCTTCGCCAGCTTAGTCGGGCTTTTTACATCATACAAAAGAGGGTGTATTCCTTTGTTAAAATATGTGATTCAGGGCGGAAAGCCTCTTCACGGTGAGATCAATATCAGCGGCGCCAAAAACGCCGCTGTCGCAATTTTGCCTGCCACTCTGCTGGTCAACGGCCCCTGCCGGATTGAAAATATCCCTCAAATCAGTGATGTCACGCTGATTTTGGAGATTCTGCAGGAGCTGGGTGCCCGGGTGCGCACCATTAACCGCAGCACAGTGGAAATCGACTGCTCAAAAATCAACCGCACGGATGTTTCCTACGAGTTATCGCGCCAGTTCCGGGCTTCTTATTATTTTATTGGTGCTCTGTTGGGACGGTTTGGAGATGCTCAGGTTGCAATGCCGGGCGGCTGCAATCTGGGCGCGCGGCCCATTGACTTGCATATCAAAGGCTTTATTGCCCTTGGCGCTGAAGTGGAGGTGCGCAACGGCTTTGTCGTTGCCCATGCCCCCAAGCAGCGCCTGACTGGAACCCATATTTATCTGGATCAGGCATCTGTTGGAACGACGATGAATCTGATCCTGGCTTCTGCCTTTGCCTCTGGCACCACCATCATTGAAAACGCAGCCAAGGAACCCCATATTGTAGATTTGGCCAACTTTATCAACGCCATGGGCGGCAATATCATGGGCGCCGGAACGGACACCATTAAAATCAGAGGCGTCTCCAATTTGCATGGCGGTTCATATTCCATTATCCCGGATCAGATTGAGGCCGGCACTTATATGACCGCAGTGGCTGCTGCCGGCGGAAGTGTATTGATCAAAAATGTTATCCCCAAGCATCTGGATTGTATTACGGCCAAATTGATGGAAATGGGCGTACAGATCGAGGAGTTGGGCGACTGCCTGCTTGTCACCCGGGAGGGGCAGATGCGGCACACGAATATTAAGACCCTTCCCTACCCTGGCTTTCCAACTGATATGCAGTCTCAGATTGCGGTCTGCCTCTGCTTGGCCCAGGGAACCAGTCTGATTACAGAAACCATCTGGGACAATCGTTATCGTTATACCGATGAGCTGAAGCGGATGGGTGCCAGAATCCAGGTGGATGGCAAAGTTGCCGTTATTGAGGGCGTTGGTACACTGACCGGTGCGCCGGTGCGGGCTTATGATCTTCGCGCCGGTGCAGCCATGGTGGTTGCCGGTCTTGCCGCAGAGGGCACCACCGAGATCGACCACATCCACCATGTGGAGCGAGGCTACGAGGACATTGTCGGGAAGCTGCAAGGGATTGGCGCCGATATTCAGCTTGTGGACTGCCCGGATGAGACCAGCCATCACTCCAACGTGGGATGAACAGCAATATAAACAGGCGGCGGCACATGCCGACGTCTGTTTTTTTCAGGAGGTAACTATTTGTTGGAACTGTGTACTCTGGCCAGCGGCTCCAGCGGCAATGCGGTGCTGGTTTTTGATGAGACTACTTCTCTGTTGATCGATGCGGGTATTTCTGCCAAACGAGTTTGTGACAGCCTGCGGCAGCTCGAGTTGGAGCCAGAGCAGCTAGACGCCATCTTGATTACCCACTCCCATTCAGATCACATCAGCGGACTTCGGGTTCTGCTCAAACGGGTCAAGTGTTCTGTTTATACCACGGAATCCACAGGGCGGGAAATATCCCGCCAGGTGGACGGAGCGGCAGAGCGTCTACATACCCTTTTTCCCGGAGAGCCCTTCCGCATCGGCGGACTCACGGTTTGCGCTTTTGCTACGCCGCACGATGCCCCGGGCAGCGTAGGTTACACCGTTACAAATGGAGAGAGGAAATGTTCCATCGTCACTGATCTGGGATTTGTCACCGAAGAAGTTCGCCAGAATATTTTGGGGTCCCAGCTCGCTTTGGTGGAAGCAAATCACGATGTGGACTGGCTCAAAAGCGGCTCTTATCCATATTATTTAAAGCAGCGCATACTGGGGGACGGCGGCCATCTGTCCAATGAGGACAGCGGCGAGCTGTGCTGTGAATTGGCGGAACACGGAACAGAAAAACTGGTTTTGGCCCATTTGAGCCGGGAGAACAACACGCCGGAACGGGCACGCAGCGTTGTGTGCGATATGTTGTCTCGCCGCGGTTTTCGGCAAGTCTCCGTTACTGTAGCCCCCTATCAGTCGTGTTGTCATCCCATCGAAGTATAGGAAGTAAAATATGCTGACCGTCAATGTGATCTGCGTAGGTAAATTAAAAGAGAAGTTTTATCTGGACGCTGTGGAGGAATATCGCAAGCGTTTAAGCCGTTCCTGTCGATTGAATCTGATAGAGTTGCCGGAAGAGCGGCTTCCGGAGCGTCCCTCTCAGGCCCAAATTGATGCTGCGCTTTTGCGGGAGTATGAGCAGATCTGCACCAAACTCCCCAAAACGGGCGTGGTGGTGGCTTTGTGCATCGAGGGGATTTCCCTGTCCAGCCAGGCGCTTGCCCAGAAATTCGGCGATTGGACGGTGAGCGGCATCTCTCAGATCACGTTTCTGATTGGCAGTTCTTTCGGCTTGCATCCCAAAGCAAAAGAATCTGCCCAATTTCGTTTGTCCATGTCTCCCATGACCTTCCCTCATCACCTGGCGCGAGTGATGCTTTTAGAACAGATTTACCGGGCCTTTCAAATCAATGAAGGATCCCGATATCACAAATAATCTACATACTGGAGGTACCCCTATGGCTTACATGGAAACTTATGAGAAGTGGCTGGGTTCCCCTGCGCTCAGCCCCGAGGAAAAGGCGGAGCTTCAAGCGATCGCCGGCGATTCCAAGGAGATCGAAAGCCGTTTCTTTGGCCCGCTGGAGTTTGGCACTGCCGGCCTGCGCGGCACCATGGCCGTCGGCCTCAACCGGATGAATATCCATGTTGTCCGCCACGCCACCCAGGCCTTCGCCGAAGTAATCAAGGCCGAGGGCCCTGCTGCAATGGAACGTGGGGTTGTGGTCTGCTTCGACTGCCGCAATCACTCTCCTGAGTTTGCCCGGGAGACTGCCAGAGTTATGGCGGGCAACGGCATCAAGGTAAAACTGTTTGACAGTCTGCGGCCCACTCCGGAGCTCTCCTTTGCCGTCCGGGAATACGGTGCCATCGCCGGTGTCAATGTAACTGCCTCCCACAACCCAAAGGAGTACAACGGCTACAAGGTCTACTGGGAGGACGGCGCCCAGCTTCCGCCCCAGCATTCAGAAGCCATCGCCGCCAAGATGAAAGAACTGGACATTTTTGACTCCATTCAGCTGGCTGACTATGACGAGGCACTCTCCACCGGTATGATCACCCTCATCGGCACCGAGACGGACGAGAAGTTCCTGGCCAACGTCATGGCCCAGGTCAACGATCCCGAGAGTGTGCGCAAAGTGGCCGATGAGTTCGCTATCATTTTCACCCCCTTCCATGGCACCGGCTACAAGTTGATTCCCGAGGCCTTGAAGCGTATGGGAATGAAGCATGTGATCTGCGTACCCGAGCAGATGGTCATTGACGGCAACTTCCCCACCGTGGCCTCTCCTAACCCCGAAAATCCCGAAGGCTTCGCCATCGCCGTGAAGATGGCAAAGGAACAAAACATCTCCTTCATTATGGGTTCCGACCCGGATGCTGACCGCATCGGCATCATGGTCAGGGACAAGAGCGGCGAGTTCATCACCATCACCGGCAACCAGAACGGCGTCATCCTGCTGGATTACCTGATCGGCGCCATGAAGCGCGCCGGCAAAATGCCGGAAAAGCCGGTGGTGCTGAAGAGCATTGTCTCCACTGAGATGGCCCGGGCGGTGGCTCAGGCCAACGGCGTACAGTGCTATGATACCTTCACCGGATTCAAGTTCCTGGCGGAGAAGAAAAACCAGCTTGAAGAGAGCGGCCAGGGCAAGGTTATCATGGCATTTGAGGAGTCCTATGGGTACATGTTCGGCGACTACGTCCGGGACAAGGATGCGGTTACCGCCGCGCTGATCCTGGCTGAAGCTGCGTGCTACTATGCCACCCAGGGCAAGACCATGTACGATGCCCTGCAGGACTGCTATGCCAAGTATGGATACTACCGGGAGAAGACCATCAACCTGGTCATGCCCGGCCTGGACGGCATGGCCAAAATGAAGGAGATCATGGCCAATCTGCGGCAGAATCCCCTCAACGAGGTGGCTGGAGTCAAAGTTGTGGAGCAGAAGGACTATCAGCCCGGCACCGTTCACAACACCGTCACCGGTGAAGACAGCACTATGGAGCTCTCCGGTTCCAATGTGCTGCGCTATGAGCTGGAGGACGGCACCAGCTTTATCATCCGCCCCTCCGGCACGGAGCCCAAGATCAAGGTCTACATCCTCTGCAGCGACGCCACCCAGGAGGCGGCCGACGCCAAAGTGGCAAAATATGCTGACTTTGCGCAGACCATCAAAGATTGATTTGATGCAGATAAAATCAATCAGGCCCCCGCACCATTTAGTGCGGGGGCCTGTTTTAATATTTCAGCGGGAATGTACATGTTTGCGGTGAAAATGAAAACCATGTTCACCCGAGCGATTGCTGTCAAAGCCATAGAGCCAGTTGGCCTTTAAATAGTACAGCATCAGGACGACGGAACTCAAAAACCAAGTCAGCGGATAAACCCAGTTCACCACAGCGATGCTTTGGAATATGGGCGTCAGGATGGTCAGGAATGCCACGCGGACAATGCACCAGAACGCCATCATAGTCACCATGGGCACCACAGCCCGCCCTGCACCCCGAAGCACTGCGGAGACACAGTGGGACAGGGCTAAAAGGCAATAGAACATCGCACAGGTTCTGGCCTTCTGGACGCCGAACCAAATGGCCTCCGGTTCACTGGTGAATGCCCTGGTCAACAGCGGACATACCAGAAAGATCAGCACTCCGATCAGTTCTGCCAGAGCCACGGAGCAGAGCATGCCAAATCGGGTTCCCTTTTTTGTGCGCTCGTACTCTTTGGCGCCTAAATTTTGGCTGACAAAGGTTGTGATGGCCATAGTAAAGCTGGTAATGGGCAGAAACGCGAAACCTTCAATTTTGGCATAGGCGCCGCACCCGGCCATAGCCATCTCACCAAAGGAGTTGATATTGGACTGCACCACCACGTTGGCCAGCGCAATGATGGAGTTCTGCAATCCAGACGGCAGACCGCACTGGATAATCAGCTTCAGGGACGGCAGGTCAAAGCGTATTTTTCGCAGATTGACGTGGTTGGGTTCCTTGGTGCGCACCAGGCGAATCAGGCACAGGAAAAAGCTGATGAAGTTTGCGATCACCGTAGCCAGCGCCGCGCCGCCCACACCCAGATGGAACACGGCGATCATTACAATGTCCAGCACCACGTTGATGATGGAGGAAATGATCAGATATTGAAGCGGGTGCTTGCTGTCCCCGACCGCCTGCATGATACCCATACAGCAGTTGTACATGACCATGCCCAGCGCGCCGGCAAAGTAAACCCGAATGTAGGCTACGGACTGATCCAATACCTCCGGCGGTGTGTCCATCCATATCAAGATCTGGGGAGCGGCCAGAACACCAAATATACTGACCGCAGTACCTGCTGTCAAACTGAACGCAATGGCCGTGTGGACAGCCTTTTCCATGCGCTTAGTGTCTTTCGCGCCAAAAAAGCGGGACACCACAACGCCGGAACCCATAGATACGCCATTGAACAGGCTGACCAGCAGGAACACTAAATTGCCTGTAGAACTGACTGCGGCCAATGCGTTATTGCCCAGCATATTGCCCACGATCAGCGTATCAGCTATATTGTAAAGCTGCTGAAACAGATTGCCCAGAAACAACGGCCATGCAAACCGGATGATCTTTTTCCCGATGGGCCCCTCTGTCATGCGATCGGCCGCAACCTTCGCGGTCATGATCCTCTCTCCTCTCTATCCTATTGTACCCGGGATATGTGTCTGCCAGATATCCCAAAGTACAATTGCTCTCTTCTCATATCATCAAAAAAATTCGCAGTCAGGCCGGCATACCTGCGGCATGCCGGCCTCAGAGTTTTGTCATTCCGTTCGCACCATATTGCCCAGGGACAGATCAGCCCAGAGTCACCCGGTGAAACACTTTCTTCCCTTTCTTGATCATCAGGCCGTTTTCTGCCAGATCTGCAGCTGTGTAGACCGCCTCGATAGACGGCACTTTTTCTCCATTGACGGAGACGCTGTTCTGTTGGATCAGCCGCCGGGCCTCGCTCTTGGAAGGGGCCAGGCCGGTTTTGACCAGCAGGGTGACGATGTCCACCGGCAGATCGCCCACGTTCAAAACGGTGGTAGGCATATTGGACAGGTCGCCGCCGGTGGAAAACAGCCCTTTGGCAGTTTCCTCCGCTTTGCGGGCCTCCTCTTCGCCGTGGACCAGCTTGGTCAGCTCAAAGGCCAGGATCTCCTTGGCCCGGTTGATCCGGCTGTCCTTCCAGGTCTCCATCTCGGCGATCTCCTCCAGGGAGAGGTCAGTGAGCATTTTCAGGCACTTGATCACGTCGGCATCGTCTACGTTGCGCCAGTACTGGTAGAACTCGTAGGGAGAGGTCTTCTCCGGATCCAGCCAGACGGCGCCGGACACCGTCTTGCCCATCTTTTTGCCCTCACTGTTGAGCAGCAAGGTGATGGTCATGGCCTCTGCGTCATATTTGCCCAGCTTGCGGCGGATCAGCTCCCGGCCGCCCAGCATGTTGGACCACTGATCGTCGCCGCCGAACTGGAAGTTGCAGCCGTACTCCTGGTACAGATGGTAAAAGTCGTAAGACTGCATAATCATATAGTTGAACTCCAGGAAACTCAGACCGTTGGCCATGCGCTGCTTGTAGCACTCGGCCCGAAGCATATTGTTGACCGAAAAGCAGGCGCCCACTTCCCGCAGCAGCTCCACATAGTTCAGCTTCAACAGCCAATCCGCATTGTTCAGCATCAGGGCCTTGCCGTCAGAGAAGTCAATAAACCGGCTCATCTGCTTTTTGAAACAGTCGGCATTGTGCTGGATGGTCTCCGGAGTCATCATCTTCCGCATGTCGGTTTTGCCGGAGGGATCCCCCACCATGGCGGTGCCGCCGCCCAACAGCGCAATGGGCCGGTTGCCGTGCTTTTGCATCCGGCGCATCAGGCACAGGGCCATGAAATGGCCCACATGAAGAGAATCCGCCGTGGGATCAAAGCCAATATAAAACGTGGCCTTGCCGTTGTTGATCATCTCTTTGACTTTTTCTTCGTCGGTGACCTGGGCAATCAGCCCCCGGCCCACCAGCTCTTCGTACAGTGTCATGGTTCTCGTCTCCTTTTCTTGTCTTGTGGGGACGGGCGAAGAAACGCCCTCTGTCCCCTATGCTTGGGACAGAGGGCGCAGAATTGCGCGGTACCACCTCTGGTTCGCCCTCCTGCTCACGCAAAAGGGCCTCGGGGAGTTCCATCAAACTCCGGCGCAGTAACGGGCGCGACCGGCCTCTCCCCTACTGAAAGCGCCAAATTGGGCTCGGTTCAGGGGGCTGCTCAGAGGGGTATTCTCACAGCGCTCTCTCCCCCTTCCACCGACCGGGGGTTCTCTGCACAGAGTGGAACTGTGATACTCTTCCTCTTCATTGCATCTGTGGCGGATTATAGCACGGACCAGGGGAAGTTGTCAAGCTTCGATGACTCCACTCGAGACAATGGTGCTTTAAAAAGCTTGCCGCGGACAAAAGGGTGTCTCTGCGGGCGGCGTCTTCCGGCTTTGACGAGCGGCTTAGTCCATGCAACTGCTTCTGGCATTGCCCCAGAAGCCACTCCAAATAACCAAGACGCTCCTCCTGGCCTGCCCAGGTTTCCGGACACCCAGCGATCTCTTCACCGGGGCTCAGGGCCCTCATAGCGCCGCCCTCGACCAGCAGAATGGGATACCAACGCTCCCCCTCCCGCACTACGCGCTCAGAGACAATACGCCATCCGTTATGGGACAAAAAGGAACGGAGCACATTTTGCGTGCTCTGAGGCTGGAGGATCAGACGTTTTCCATTTTGAGTCCAACGCGCCCGGTCAAGAATGCCCGCGATGGTTTCGCCGCCCATACCGGCTATCGTAATGGTATCACATTCCTCCGGGGCGATGTGCTCCAGGCCATCACAGAGCCTGAACTCCAGCCGATCGGCGAGATGATACTCCGCCGCAGTGCGGCGGGCATGGTCCAGAGGGCCGGGACGAATATCCGCTGCGATCGACCGTTGGATCCGGCCGTTGAGAATCAGATAAGCCGGCAGATAGGCATGGTCGGTACCCACATCTGCCAACCGAGCCCCTGGCGGCACCAGGTCGGCCACAGCGGCCAAGCGGGGGGATAACTCCACCAGTAGACACCTCCATAACAGGACAGAAAAAGGCGGCGCAGAACGCCGCCTTTTCTTCCCATGACAAATCAGTCTTTGACCATTTTGTTCAGCTCTTCCAGCAGAGCATCGGGATCTACGCCGTGCACCATGCAGGCCTCCTCTACGGTTTCACCACGGGAAGAGGGGCAGCCCAGGCAATGCATGCCGATGGACAAAAACAGCGGCGCAGTCTCAGGGGCAATATCCAGGATGTCGCCGATGATGGTACTCTTTTCAATTTTAGCCATAAAACAGCCTCCTAATCAGATTAGGGCTATTATACCCAGAATACGACTACTTTTCAAGAGAAACAAAAAAATTTACAGATTCGCCGCAGGACGGCAAAATAAACCGATTATAAAAGGGACGCCACAATGTGGCGTCCCCTTCTTATTGCTTCTTCAGAGACCAATCAGCCCTGCTCACGAATGCGGGAGAAGCACTCGCTGCAATACACAGGCCGGTCGGACTTCGGCTCGAACGGCACACGGGCCTCGCCGCCACACATGGCGCAGGTGGCAGTGAAGTACTCCCGGGGACCACGGGCGGCATTCTTGCGGGCATCACGGCAGGGCTTGCAGCGCTGGGGCTCATTCTGGAAACCGCGCTCCGCATAAAATTCCTGCTCACCGGCGGTGAATACGAATTCCTTTCCGCATTCCTTGCACACAAGAGTCTTGTCTTCAAACATTGTTTTTACCCTCTCTTTTTGACGAAAATTCTGCCCTAAGGCAATGGTATATTGCGATCAGCGTTGGCTGGATTCGCCCTGTTCAGACTGCCGTGCGATCTTGCGCCGGATGCGCTGCACGGCATTGTCCACCGATTTCAGCGGACGATTACACTTGGACGCGATCTCCGAATAGGACAAACCGCTGAGATAGAGACGGAGAATCCTGGTTTCAAGGGGAGAAAGCTGGCTGTAGATGCGATTCATACGCTCCTGCATGTCTTCCTGATGGATGAACAGCGCCTCTGGATTGCCCTGGCGCTGGTCGACCGTTCTTCTCTCGTCACTGTCGGTGCCGTCAAAAAGAGCTGGATCAAGGGGAACATAGCTGTTGAGCGGAGTATGCTTGTCGCGGGAAGCTGCCTTAACAGCGGAGAGCAGACGGTTTCGAATACATACCTCCGCATAAGCGCGGAAGCTGACCTTGCGTTCCGAGTCATATTCCCGAATGGCAGCCAAAAGGCCCACCATTCCCTCCTGAACCAAATCTTCGCTGTCTCCCCCCATGAGAAATAAAGGGCGGGCACAGGCGCGGACCACGCGGCCAAACCGCACAACCAGCGCCTCCTCGGCGGCACGGTCGCCGGCTTTTGCCAGTTCAGCCAGTTCAGAATCGGAACGTTCCGTATAGAGTGCTGTCTGCTCTTTCATCATTTCACTCCACTAACTAATATATCAGTCTTTTCCAGAATGTCAAGTGTTTTTATGCAAAAAGTCAGAATATCGACGATTAAATCGGACGAAATTCATCAATTTTCACGGCGTCATTCCGGAGGACACATTATTCGAGGCTTTGCTGTCCGAAAAACGGGATATGCAGATGGTCATAAGCTTTTTTCGTCACACAGCGGCCGCGGGGGGTACGGGTGAGAAAGCCTGTCTGGAGCAGATAGGGTTCGTAGACATCCTCCAGGGTCACAGCTTCTTCGTTGATCGTGGCTGCCAATGTCTCCAGGCCGACGGGGCCGCCTCCGTAGTTTTCGATGATAGAGGTGAGCATCCGGCGATCCACGTTGTCCAGGCCCATATAATCCACTTCCAGCGCCTCCAGGGCGCGATCTGCCACCTGACGGGTAATTACCCCCCCTGCCATTACCTGGGCAAAATCGCGCACCCGACGCAGCATGCGGTTGGCGATGCGCGGCGTCCCCCGGGAGCGCCGGGCAATTTCCAATGCCCCCTCATCCTCTATGGGAACATTTAGAATTCCTGCCGACCTGGTGACAATGCGGCAGAGCTCCTCCGGGGTATAGAGCTCCAGGCGAAGCGTGACACCGAAGCGGTCCCGCAGCGGCGCCGACAGTGCCCCTGCCCGGGTGGTGGCGCCGATCAGCGTGAAGCGCGGCAGATCCAAGCGAATGGAATTGGCAGAGGGTCCTTTGCCGATGATAATGTCAATGGCGTAATCCTCCATGGCGGGATAAAGGATCTCTTCCACCGAGCGATTGAGCCGGTGAATCTCGTCCACAAAGAGAATATCATTTTCGTTCAGATTGGTGAGCAAGGCCGCCAGATCTCCCGGCTTTTCAATGGCGGGACCAGATGTAATGCGGATGTTGACGCCCATCTCATTGGCAATGATACCGGAGAGCGTCGTTTTTCCAAGGCCGGGAGGGCCATAGAGCAGCACATGGTCCAGAGGCTCCTGGCGCATTCTGGCCGCCTCAATAAACACCTGGAGATTTCCCTTGGCCTTCTCCTGCCCGATATATTCCTTTAAGGTTTTGGGCCGCAGAGAAAACTCGTTTTCATCCTCCAGGGTATGAGAGGTAGTGAGCAGCGCTTGCTCTGCAGAAAATTCATCATGGGAAAAATCAATGCTCATAGAGACATCCTCACTTTATGCTGGCGGCCAACCCTCGCAGAGCTGTGCGGATAATCTGCTCCAGGGTCAGGTTGTCCAGGTCGATTCCGCGCAGAGCGGCATTGATCTCCTCTCGGGAGTACCCAAGCACCGCCAAAGCGGCGGCAGCCTCGCTGGCTTTGTTTTCCGGAATAATGGTGACGCCGCTTCCCCCGTAGCTCTCCCCTGCGGCGGCTACCTGGCCTTTGGCCAGTTTATCTTTCAATTCCAGAATAACCCGTTGGGCAATTTTCTTCCCTACGCCCGGCGCGCAGGTCAGCGCGCGCTCATCCCCGGTGATGATACTCATAGCCAAATTGGCCGGGGTATTGGAAGACAGGATGGCCAGCCCCGCTTTTGGCCCCACCCCGGAGACCCCGATCAAAAGCCGGAACAGGTTCAGCTCCTCGGCCGTGGAAAAGCCGTAGAGATCAAAGGCATCCTCTTTGGTGTTGAGGTATGTGTAAAGCTTTGCCTTTTCCCCGAGGTTGAGCAGAGAAAGGGTGTTGGTTGTGGTACGGCAGGCATAACCTACACCGCCGCAATCGATTACCGCCAAGTTGGCCTCTTTATGGGCCACGGTGCCATTGAGATAATAAAACATGGTTCTATACACCCCTGTTATCGAGTGGAATATTTGCTGGCATCAAAAACGCGCTCGGTGTTGAGCAGCGAGGTGGCCGACCGGCTGTGGCAGATCGCAATCGCCAGGGCGTCCGCAGCGTCGTCAGGCCGTGGAATTTGCGTCATATGGAGCAGCCGTTGGGTCATCAGCATCACTTGTTTCTTCTCGGCCTTACCAAACCCCACAACGGCCTGTTTGACCTGCATGGGGGTATATTCGTAGATGGGAACACCCAGCTTTTCCGCTGCCAGCAGAATGACACCTCGTCCATGCGCCACCGAGATTCCAGTGGTAATGTTTGTGTTGAAAAACAATTCCTCCACAGCCATCTCGTCGGGATGAAAGGTGTGGATTAGCTCCTCCATGTCATCGAAAATTTGAAGAAGGCGATTGGACAGCGGGATACCAGGCGGTGTAGTGATGGTGCCATATTGAATCAGGGTATTTTCCTGCCGGCTGGCCTCGATCACGCCAAAGCCAATGGTGGCCACCCCTGGATCAATCCCCAAAATAACCATGAAACCCTCCCTGCGCGCATGCTAATGATAAAACTAAAAATCAGATTTATTATAGCACATTCGTTCCATCATGGCAAAGGAAATTATCCCTCTTCTGAGCCGGGCATCTATCCTGCCGCAAAAGAGGGCCGCCCGATCGGACGGCCCTCTCAACTGCATTAACTCAAGCCATATTCACTTTTGACTTCTTCGCTGAGTTCCGTGCTGCCCACAATGGAGCGCCCCCGGTCCACCAGCTCCTGGGTAGAATAGCGGTGGTAAGAACACAGCCGGTAGCCATCGTCTTCAGCGGGGCGATAGCACAGCAACAGTTCCTGATCCGGCACATAGCCCAAGCAGTTGACCGCGTAAGCAGACAACGCCCAATCCTCTGTAGAAATTAAGTTCAACACCATGTCATCCGACCACAGGGCCAGCATACCGTCTTGGGTAAAGGTCCACCTGACCTCGCGGGAGCTTGAAGCATTGAGATAGGCGCTGATCTCGGTCTTGGAGAGAAATGGGCCGTCTATACTCCAGCGATAGAGGTTTCCATCGCTGCACAGAAGCAGCAGTTGGGATCCGTCCGGTGTAAAAGAGAGGCTGACCGCCTGCCGGTTTTCTATTTCAATCTCACCCTTCAACGCGCCATTGGCATCCCAGATCCAAAGCGTTTCGTCTCCCACACCGGCGCACAGACTGCCGTCCGGTGCCCAGGCTGCCAGCTGATTCAGAGTGTAGTCCATCTCTGTCAGAGGCTGCGCCAGCTTGGTCAAAGTCCCTGTGGACAGATTGGCCATAACAGCCCGGCCGTCTTCACCCGCAATCAGTACCTGCTCCCCGCTGTGGTAGAGTTGACTTGGGACAACGCTGTCTTCCCAAAGCGGGCGGAACTCCGAGGTATTGCTGCCCGGATCAAAGATTGCCAGCACGGCCCCTCCGCCCCAATCTTGAAGGGTATAAACAAGCTGGTCCTCCCACACACAGGCGCCGCCGGCCTGACTGTATGTGGATTCATCCAATTCGACCGGCAGGTCAGCTCGCTCTACTGCGCCGGTGATCGCATCCACCGTGAGCAGCGCTGCCGGATCAGGATAACTCTCCTCCTGCAGCAGGAACAGCCTCTGACCGTCATCGGAAAAGCCCAACATGTCATAAGTGACCAACTTTGCCGATTCACTGAGGTCGGCTGTGCTGGCAAGCCTGCGCTGTTCCAAATCATACAGGTAGAGCTGATCTGCCTCGTCCAGTAAAGCCAAATACTCCTCGGAGCGAGCGGCTTGACGGACTGACGAGAAAGATGCTTCTGCGTCAAAATCCTGCCAACTGTCATCCACCACACCATAACGATACATAAGTACTTGGGTGCTGTGGGCAGGAAGTACAAAAAACCGGCTGTAGCCGTCAGAACCATAGAGGCGCTCCGCCTGCCGCAGATTGTCTGTCAGATAAGGGCGACCTCCCACCCGGTTTTCTTCAAAGTAGTAAACTGCAAGCGTACCGTCTTGAAGAATATACAGAGCAGTATTCTCCCGCATGGCCACATCCAAAATAGGCGCCGTCGTCTCGCAGCTTCCCAGGATTTCCCCGGTTGCGCAGTCCATGCGCTGGCAGACATTTGCCATCGTGCACAACACCTCTGTCCCGCTCGGGCATAGGTTGAGATGGGTCTCCACATTCACCTGGTAGTATGTCAGCTCTGAACTCCAGAGGACTTCTCCGGTAGCCCCGCTGATTCCCGTCACCACTGCAGGGCTCTCCACCAAATTGGTGTAGTCAAAATAACTGTAGCTTGCCACAACATACTCAGGGGTGCCTGCTGCAATCACATCTCCATTGGCGGCAAAGCAGAAGTCACTCAGATAGTAAAAGCTTGGCGAAAGATAATAGCCGCTTCCCTGCTCCAGATCCAACAGGCATATATAATAGCGGGAGTCCGAATAGACCGGCAGCAATAGTTTTGTACCATCCTGAGAAAAAACGGCTTCTTCACGTTCAGTGACATATGGTGCAGTGTCCCCTGCGGGGGTTGCGGGGACAGTAAACCGCTGCTCCACGCGCCCTGAGGTCACATCCAGCAAAAAGACACAGGTTTCTGTAGACGGCAGTTCCCCCAAATATCCAGCGACCACCAGATGAGACGCGTCAGGGGTAAGGCAGACGCTGTAGAGATATGCCATCTCATCGTAAGACCAAAGACGTGCTCCGGTAGAACGGTCATAGCACAGAATGGACTCGTCATCCCATACAGTGAGGTGATGATCCCCTGCCAGCGTCATTCCCTGCACATCCATCTCTGGGTCGATGGTGTGCGTGCGCTGGACCGTATCGGTGTCCCAGAGTGTAATCAAGTCCATATCGTCCAAGATACAGAGCAGATCTCCGTACTCATCCGCCTGAAAATCCACCGGCTCTCCATCTGGAGCGAAGGCGCCTGTGGCCACCGGGTTGTCGCTGTCAGTGAGATAGGCGTTTACCGCCTGTCCCAACGCATATTCCGCCTGGGTCACAACAGGGCGATCGTTATTTTCGTCGGGAAGTGCCGCCAAAGCCAGCAGTATGGCGGTGATCCGATCCCCTCCCTCCAGTTGTTCTGCCGCAGCTGCGGCCAGATATCGCGATTCATTGCGCAGAGACTGGAGGTAGTTCTCCCGGATCAACATACCGGTGCGGACAAAGTATGCGCTCAGTCCCAGTGAGACCACCAGCGCGGCGGTCAGGCCGGCAGTCAGGCGGCGCAGCCGGTACTGCCGCTGGCGCTGCCGCAACTCATCATAGGTGCAGCCCAGCAGGGCGGCTGCCAGTCTGGGAAGCTCTTCCCGTCTGGCCTGCCGGGCCGGCACCCGCCAGTCACAGGACAAGGGTTCAATGGCGGTATGTACCACCTGCTTTGTGATGGGATCCGTCGTCTCATCATAACGCAGGATCTCTGGAATCGTATCTGCGGGCTCGTCCTCTGCCAATACCGTGAGTACCTCCCGGCGGCTGTGGGTTTTTAAAAAGGTTTCAATTTCCCGTTCCACCCAGACCGATTCCCCGGTGCGGGGAGAACAGATCACAATCAGATAGTCGGAATTGGCCAGGGCCTCAGTGATATCGTCGTTTAAATCACTGGTAATGGGCAGCTCCTCTTTGTCTCGGAAAATGCGGTCAATCTTCTTTTTCCCGGTTTTCTTCTGAATGGATCTGGGAACAGCGAAGTGCTCCAACCGCCGCTGAATTTCTGCGGCAATTTGAGAGTCCACCTGGCTGTGCCGGTAAGAGATAAAAGCGTTGTAATGCGTACTCACATAAACCTCCTGCGGTGTTTACTGCCGGTGCCGGTTTTTCCAATCCCGGATCTGGTCCAATCTTGCTTTGAACCGAGGTTCCAATCCCTGGTCCGTCGGGTGATAATAGGTTCGGTCCGCCAGAGAATCGGGCAGGCACTGCATGGCAGTCAAGTGATCCTCCGCGTCATGGGCGTATTGATAGCCCTTTCCATAGTCCAGTTCTTTCATAAGCTGAGTTGGGGCGTTGCGCAGCACCAGAGGCACCGGCTCTGCCATTTGGCTCAAAGCATCTCTCCGGGCCGCATTGTAGGCGGTGTAAAGGGCGTTGGACTTCGGGGCCAGTGAGAGGTAGACCACCGCCTGCGTCAAATGAACGGTACATTCCGGCATACCGATGAAATGACAGGCCTGATAGGCGGCTACAGCCATCTCCAGAGCCCTGGGATCGGCCAGGCCCACATCTTCGCTGGCAAAGCGGGTGATTCTCCGGGCTACATAGAGAGGATCCTCCCCCGCTTCCAGCATCCTGGCCAGCCAGTACACCGCTGCATCCGGGTCGGAGTTGCGCATGGATTTGTGCAGGGCGGAAATGAGGTTGTATTTCTCTTCTCCTCCCTTGTCGTACAGCAGGGATTTCTTTGAGATGCACTGCTCCAGAATCTCCCGACTGACGGTGACCGTATCTCCATCGGCGTCGCCATTTAACACCACCATCTCCAGGGTAGACAGTGCTGTTCGGGCGTCACCGTTGGCAAAGTTGGCGATCAGATCCAGCACATCCTCCGGCATAGAGATGTTCTGCGTTCCAAATCCCCTGGGATCCCGCAGTGCCCGTTCCAATAATGTCACCAGATCGTCTGTTGCCAGCGGCTGCAATACAAACACCTTGCAGCGGGAGAGCAGCGCGCTGTTCACTTCAAAGGAGGGGTTCTCCGTGGTGGCCCCAATTAGTATGATGCTCCCCTTCTCTACAAAGGGTAGAAAGGCGTCCTGCTGTGCTTTGTTAAAGCGGTGAATCTCATCCACAAAGACGATGGTTCTCTCGCCAAACCGCCTGTTTTCCTCCGCCTGCTGCATTACCGTTCGAATTTCCTTGATCCCGCTGGTGACAGCGGAGAAGTCGATGAATTCCGAGCGGGTGGAATTGGCGATGATCCTGGCCAGGGTGGTCTTTCCCACGCCCGGCGGCCCCCAAAAGATCATAGAAGAAATTTGGTCGTTCTCAATGAGGCGGCGCAGCACCTTCCCCTCTCCCAACAGATGGGTTTGACCTACAAACTCCTCCAAATTCTGGGGGCGCAGGCGAGCGGCCAGAGGTTGGGGAACGGCACTGCCGAAGATAGTCTGCTGTTCCATCATGTTCCGCACCTTACTTCGCTTTCCAAAAGCATCTGATTCATAATTACTATATTACAGAATGTCCGCTGAATCAACTGTAAATCAGCTGATTCAGCAGACAGAGGGCATTTGTCGGATGCCGCGCCGCACTGGCGTCGTCACTGGGAAGCTGCATTTTGAAGCTCTGCAAAAAAAGAAGGCGCTTGAAGCGTCAAGCACCTTCTTTCCTCTCCTGTAATTATGCTTTTGGATGGGCTTTGTTATATACGTCTTTCAGTTTTTGATTGACCAGCTGCGCATAAATCTGGGTCGAAGAGATGTCCGAATGGCCCAACATTTCTTGGATTGAGCGCAGATCGGCGCCATTGGCCAACAGATGGGCGGCAAAGGAGTGGCGCAGCGTGTGGGGCGTGATATCGGTTTTGATACCAGCCTTCTCTTGATAGCCCTTGATGATCTTCCAGAACCCCTGGCGGCTCATGCGTTCGCCATTCATATTGACGAACAGAGCGTGTTCTCCCTCTACGGCGAGCTGGGGGCGCACATTGCGGACATAATCGGAAATGGCTTTGACCGCGCCGGGATAGAGCGGAATGGTGCGCTCCTTGTTTTTGGAGAAACAGCGTATAAAGCCGGCGGCCAGGTTGACATGCTCCACATCCAGCGAAATCAGCTCGCTGACCCGGATTCCGGTGGCGTAGAGCAATTCCAGCATGGCGTGGTCCCGATAACCTTTTTGGTCTACGCACTGGGGCTGGGCCAGCAGCAGCTCTACTTCCTGGTTTGTGAGAATCTGAGGCAGCTTGCGTTCCACCTTGATGGACTTGGCTCCCTGCGCAGGGTTGTCTTCCCTGAGCCCTGCAGACACCATCCAGTTGTAAAAACATTTCAGCGACGCCAGAGACCGGGTGACTGTGGCGGCAGATTTTCCCTTTCCGGTCAACCAGCTGTCATAGCCCTCGATCACATCTGTGTCCGCTTCGGCCAGCGAAAGTCCCTCTCCCTGCAGATAACGGTGGAACTGGGTCAGATCCCGCACATAGGAACTGACCGTGTTGGCGGAAGACTTCTTTTCAGTTGTGAGATAGGATTTAAACTCCTCAATCAGATCCATAAGGGGATCCTCCTTCTCACTGAGTGAAAGACTGGATATGGGCAACAAAGCTTGGCAGCAGCCACAGCTCTGCAATACAGCATAAGACAATCAACCCTGCCCCTGCCAGTAAAACAGCCAGGGGGAACACGGGTTGGAAAAATATACCTGCCTCGTCGGGGAAATGGCGGTAAAGCTCACTGCTGCTCCGGAGCATGCCGGAGACAGCTTCCAGCAGCAGAGGGGCGCAGGTCAGCAACGCAGTGAAGAAAAAATGAAGAAATACGCTCAGCCGGCTGCCTTGGGCAAACAGGGCTGAAAAGCTGAACCCCAATAATACTCCCCGCAGGAAAAGAAGCGGATAGAGCAAAAAAAGGCCCAGCGCAGACATGGCCAGCAGAGCTGCGAGCAGCAGCCAGCGAAAGTAGGACCAAAATACCCCCCAAAACTGGAGCCAATTCACTCCGCCGCTGGGCATAATCTGCACAGCAGAAAGGTCTAAAAACTGCCCCAACCGGCCCGAGAGCAAAAAACCCGCCAGAAGTCCCAGGGTAAAAATCACAACGCCCACCATCAAAAAAAGGGTTGGGGTTGGACGGGACAATTCTCTTACTCTCAGCCGTCTGCGCGCCATAGAATCACCTCTATAGGGCACTTTATGCGCGCGGGAAGAGGAATATGTTTAGCTGTTTCACCATTTGGTGACTGCATCGATTATCTGTTTGGATTTCCAAACGCACGTCATAATACAGCACAATTCTGTTTTGAGACATGATGTATCATATTCTTTTTTTGTGACTTTCGCAAGGGTTTCCGGCAAAATAAATATTTTTTGTCTATTATGCCAAAATATTATGTAAATACATCTCGGGCGGCATTATGTTGACCAGTGGAACTGCATTTAACAATTTCGCAACATTTTGGGGTGTGCGATACTGGTGCAAGCAAAATATGGGGGCGAGCCCTCGATCAGAGCGCTCGCCCCCATTCACATCGGCGAAAAGGCCATTTTTTCAGTTTTGTGCAATTTACTCAGCAAGGCCGGCTCGAATGGCCCGAATCGCAATCGCGCATTCCAGTCGTTTGCGCTCCAGCTCGCATCCAACGCGGCTGGGTTGCGTTATGTCTCCGTTGACATTGTAGTTGGCCGCGGAACAGCCGCCGGAGCAATAAAATTTAGCCCAGCAGTCAGAGCACTCTTTTCGCGTGTAGATATTCATGCCCGCAAACTTGGAGGACAACTCCATGTCAAAACTGTCGTCGTAGACATTCCCCAATTTAAACGCTTCATTGCCCACAAATTGGTGACAGGGGTAGATATCCCCTTCCGGCGTGATGCAGACATATTCGCAGCCGGCCCCGCATCCCCGCATCCGCTTGATGACACAGGGGCCCTGCGCCAAATCCACGTTGAAGTGGAAGAAATTGACCTCAGGATGCTCCAACAGATAGTGCGCCAGCTGGTCATACTCCGCGCACACACCAGGGACATCTTCCTCCCGGATCGCAAAGGGATCATCCGGTTTACCCACCGCAGGCTCCACCGAAACGCTCTCAAAGCCAAGAGACGCGATATGCATCACGTCAGAGGCGAAGTCCAGATTATCCCGGGTAAAGGTGCCCCGGAGATAGTAATCCTTATCCCCTCTCCCCTCCACCAGCTTTTGAAATTTGGGAACAATCAGATCATAGCTTCCGGTTCCTTTGGCAGTGGGGCGATGGGCATCGTTCACTTCCGGGCGGCCGTCCAGCGAGAGCACGCAGTTGGACATCTCTTCGTTGATATAATCGATATTCTCTTGGTTCAGCAGCACACCGTTGGTGGTCATGGTGAAGCGGAACGCCTTCCCCTTCTCTTCTTCGATGGACCGGGCGTACTTAACCGTCTCTTTGACGGTCTCCATGGCCATCAGCGGCTCTCCTCCAAAGAAGTCCACCTCAATATTGTGCCGGATGCCGGAGCGCTTGACGACAAAATCGATGGCCTTTTTTGCCGTCTCCACGCTCATGGTTTTGCGGCCCAAACCGAAATCTCCGGTGGAGGCAAAACAGTATTTGCAGCGCAGATTGCAGTCGTGAGACACATTCAGACACAGGGCTTTGACCGGCGCATTCTGAATCACAGCCATAGCCGGATTGACATAGTCGTCGCTCTCAAAGAGCAGCCCCTGATTCTGAAGCTCCAGCAATTCAGCCCAGCACTCATCCAATTCTTCGGCAGAATACTGGGACAACTTGTCCTTCAACGCCTGGGGACAGGCGGCCCCCAGAGGACCCTCCACCTCCCGAAGCAGATCATACATCATCTTGTCCAGCACATGGACGGCGCCGCTGTTAACGTCCACCGCAATATAACAGCCCAGCGCCTCAAAGGTATGTACCAAATCAGCACCTCCTAAAAGACAGCAGAAAGGGCGGGCGCAGGCCCACCCTTTCAAAAAATATGATGGATTACTTATTGTGCTCGCACTTCTGGTTGGCGACCGTGCAAGAAGTCTTGCAAGCAGACTGGCAGGAAGTCTGGCACTCACCGCATCCGCCGTGGGCGGCGCTGTTCTTCAGAGTGGCGCCATTCAGCGTTTTGATATGCTTCAAAGCAATCTCCTCCTTGTCTATTCTTTTTGCCATTATAGCATATCACTCTGCCTATTTCAATTGTTTTTCTATTTTTTCCTCAGCGCGGAGAGAACCCCGGCCGCCGCGCCCCCCAGCAGCGCGGCCAAAGTCCGCAGCGCAGCAGCGCCCAGGGGCATAACGCCATAGACAATGCAGCCGCTCAGAAGCGTCACAACCGCGATCTCCGCTGCAATGCAAATCCCCCATACCAGCGGCATGCCTTCCAATTTACGGGCAGCAAATAATCCTCCTGCCAGCGCAGCCAGAAACAGCGCCGCCATCACAAACATACCCAGTTGCTCCGTCCCCAGAACGCCCCGAACCACCATGGACGCCGCCAGCAGGCCGACCGCCAGCAGCACCAGCAGGCCAACGGCCAGCCCCATCAGCAGCACAGCCGCCAGAACCCCTGGTTTTGGAGCGCTCTTTTTTCTCTGCTCTGACATAAAATAAACACCCTCCCCACAGACTTTTTCACTCAAGCCTATGTGAAGAGGGTGTTGAATATACGAAAAACTTATTTCTTGGTCTCGTCGACCTGGGCTCCCTTGTTGGCAACAGCCCACTTCATCATCTCCAGCCGGACGCGGTCAGCGCCGGTCTCGATGACGATGCTGTTCTCCTTGACATGGCAAATGGTCCCGACAATACCGCCGATGGTGGTGATTTCGTCGCCGACAGCCAAGGAGTCACGCAGATTCTGCGCCTCTTTCTTCTTCTTGTTCTCAGGCCGAATCAGCAAGAAGTAGAAGATGGCAATCAGAATGACGACCATGATAATAGTTGAAATCCACTCCAAAATAATTACCTCCAATTTACATTGCAAGTGCAAGACATGATATGTGCTATTGTACCTGCTTTCCGCCCATTTGGCAAGTCTTTTTTCTCAAAGGCGGCATTCCAGCTGTTTTGAGTACTGAGCCCGGAACGCGGAAAAACTGCCCTGATCCAAG
>JABLTR010029378.1_pt1 | contig 58937 bp, 49 predicted proteins | sample 7160071 | NCBI WGS metagenome assembly JABLTR01 (sample SAMN14651230, study PRJNA627086) | human gut metagenome | isolation source: feces | host: Homo sapiens | reverse complement strand
TTGTCGATGGAAGCCTGTTGGGAAGAAGACCGAATTTTCAATAAAAAGTCGTTCCCTTTCCCATTGTTATTATACTAGGGCGCACTTATACGCATCTTCGATGCGCCGTGCGTTCTCCGAAGGCCCCTGCGGGATGCTCGATGCCTTCGGCATCAACAGGGGCAAGCCCCTGCGCCGATTGCATCGGCTACCCCATGATGGCGCTTTGCGCTAAGAAACGGAGGTGAACCCATGCCCTGCCCGACGGGGAGCTTTAAGATCCTCAGCCGCGGAAAAGGTCAATCCTGTATGGCTTCCTGCGCGTATTACTCCGGCGAAAAGAAGTATTCCGAATACGAGTGCTGCTGGAAATATCCGCACAGCAGCCCGGCGCGTGTAAAGCAGGTCGAAGTCATGCTGCCATCCAACGCGCCGAGGGCGTATGCCGATCCGCAGACGCTCTGGAACGCGGTGGACGCAGCGGAAACGAGCGTCAACGCGCAGACGGCACGCTCGATGCTCTTTGCTTTGCCGCGCGAACTGACTGACGAGCAGAACCTTGCCCTCGTCCGCGATTTCTGTCAAAAGGAATTTGTGGATAAGGGCATGGTCTGCAATTTCTTTTATCACGACAAAGGCGACGGCAACCCGCACGTTCACATCATGCTGACGCTTCGCGCAATGGACGAAAACGGCAAATGGCTGCCCAAATCAAAGAATGTTTACGCACTCGACGAAAACGGAAACCGCATCCGCGCACCGAACGGAAGCTGGAAGCGCGTTAAGGTCGATACCGTCGATTGGAACGAGCGCAAGTACGGCGAAATCTGGCGGCAGGATTGGGCGGCTGCACAAAACGCGGCGCTCGAAGCGGCGGGACGGATGGAGCGCGTCGATATGCGGTCGTTGGAGCGGCAGGGCGTTGAAGAACGCCTGCCGCAAAAGCATCTCGGTCCGACCGCTTCCGCGCTGGAACGCAAGGGCGTTTCCAGCGAACGCGGCGACGAGAATCGAAAGATCATCAGCGTCAATAAGATGCTGGCTTCGTTGCAGAAAACCGTTCGCGGGATCGGTGCTTGGCTGGATGAACTGCGCAAGGCGGTCAGCCGCCAGCAGATCATCGAAAACCCGGATGATTACCCGCTGAGCGACGTAATTACCGCCTATTTGGATATGCGAAAGAATGGGCGCGAAACATGGAATCGCTATGCGCAGGAAAAAGGCGCTGTCCATGATTTGAAGGACGGCTTCAAGGCGGTTTCCTTTCTCTCGAATCACGAGCTTTACACGGTCGGTCAGCTCGGACAATACATCATCGAAACGAAACAGGAATTTTCCAAAATCAAGGCGGAATTCACGGCAAAGGAACGCAGAATCCGCGACATCGACGCACTGTTTGGCGCGATTCAAACCATCCGAGAATTGAAGCCAGTTCAGCAGGAATACGAGAGCATCCACTGGAGCGGCAAACGCGAAAAGTTCAAGGTCGAACACGGCGACGAATTGAACCGCCTGCAAAAAGCGATCTGGCTGCGCGAAAAAATCGTGAAGTCGCTGGGGCTTGCGTCTCCTCTCGATAAGGAGCAGCGCATGGCACTGAAAGCGGAACGTACACGGCTTGAAGCGGAGCGCGAAGCCCTTCTTCCCAAACTTGAAGAAGTCAAAGCTGAATTGGCGGAGCTGAACTGCATCCGATATTGGACGCGCAAAGTCGTTCCCGACGCGCTACCGCGCGTTTCGGATGGGCGGGTTTCGATTGAGGATGCGATGGAAGCGGCGGCTAATCGGAAAGAGCTGGAGCAAGTTGAGATTGAAGCAGCGCAGACAGCACTCCGAGAGTTAGAAGAATCTAAATCTCTGCAGTCTGAACGAAAACAGACTGATAATTCTATATATCTTTTTACGCCAACCCGACCACGCCCATCAGCACAACGATGACAGGCAGAGTGACGGCACTCATCAGGGTTGAAATGATGATGGCGTGGGAAGCTGTCATATCCTGCGGCGTATAAACGTCGCAGAGCATGCCGCAGTTGCTGGCAATGGGCATGGCGGAGACGATGACACAAATGCCCGCGAGCATTCGATCAATCGGCAGCACGGAGACAAGACCCATCATCAGCAACGGAATGAGAATCAGGCGAAGCAGCGAGACGCGATACAGCCGGGGATTGGAAACGGCCGCGAGAATATCGCTGTGGGCCAGAGATGCGCCGATAATCATCATGGCCAGCGGCGTGTTGACTGCGCCGATGGTCGATAGGGTGTTTTCCACTGGGGCGGGCAGGCGCAGGCCGGTCACGCCGAAGAAAAGGGCGAGCAGCGCAGAGAAAACCCCCGGATTGCAGAGATGTTTGAGCTTGATGTCGCTGCCGCCGACCATCATCACGCCATAGGTGAAGACCAGAAAATTGAACAGCAGAATGAACATGGACAGCAGCGAAACGCCTTCCGCACCATAAAACGACTGGATGATGGGAATGCCCATGAAAATGAGGTTCGTGCATACGAGCATCAGTTGATCCAGATGGCGCTCGGATGGGGGCGTGGGGACGATATGCACCAGCAGAAAGGCTAGAACGATCATGACGGCGTAAAATACGACGCTTATGCCAAGCGTAGCGACCATGGAGCTTGGCGCACCTCCGCTTTTGAGCACGGAGGAGACGATGATGCAGGGACAGGCGGTGTTAAGCACCAGCGAAGAAAGCTTGCGGCGGAAATCCGGCTCGATCAGCCCGACTTTGGCCGCAAGAAATCCGACAAACATCATCAAAAACAACGAGACCATTTGAGACAAAACATTTGCGATAGCCATGCAGAATTCCTCCGTACAGATTCAAATGTGCACGCGTACAGATCGATGGTTCTTATAAAAAATCAAGCCCGGATTGCAAAATCATTCGGGCTGATTTTTGTATGATGCTATAAATGAGCAAATCCCGAAAAGTACACAAATGTCCCTATTTACGCCGAGAAGGCATTTGGGGCAAAAATCTCTTGTAAAACACAATTTCTGAAATAATTGTACCCTTCATCGAACGAGCCGACACACCCGGAAACTGTACAGCACAGAAAGTGGATAAATGAAAGAATTAGCCACATCCTCGCAATGCCCTGTTTCTTGCGAAGCTGGCACTTGTCGAAGGCGAGTTTCTGCTTACAGTTTCGGAAGAATACTTCAATATTCCAGCGTTTTGCGTAGATATTGAGAATTTCCTGTGCGGTAAACTCTGTGTGAGTCGATATAAACACTCGAAGTGCCTTGGCTTCTCTAAAGGATTTTTCAGGATAACTCAGCAAGACAACCGCGTCTTTATGGCCATTCATTTTGCCTTGATATCTATACACATAATAGCTCCGTTTGCCAACGGTCACGAGGCTGACATTCAGATCATTCTTACAGATACCCGGGGCAAACTGCTTAGCCTGTTGTTTGACCTGATTGGGATAAATGATACGATTTGTGCGCATAGCTCCAATCGTTTGGAATCCTTTTTGAGCAAATGCGTCCATCAGCTTGTTTGATGCGTACCAACTATCGCAGAGAAAATAAGCGGTGTGCGGTGGGCTGAGCAGTTCTTGGGTGATATCTTGAACGATTTCAATCTTTGAGTGTGATTTGTCATACAAAGCAATCGCATAATTCAAAGAAAGCTCATTGCAGGATGGCACCACGCCAACTGCCTGATGTCCATAGTCTTGTTGTTTTTTCAGATGTGACTGGTGATAATACGCCGCTTCGATGGGGTGCATCGCCTGTGACGAAGGCGCTGTATGCGAAGCAATCGTATCATCTGCAATGCAGAAAACAGGCGCTCCGCTCTTCCGGGATTCCTCGTAAATGCGATCAATGACTTGTCGTTTCAGCGCTTTTTCAAAATTCAGGCTGTCCCATCTTCCGTTATTCAGAAAATGTGCAACCGTCGTTCTGTGTTTCTCGCTAAAGAATTCGGCATTGACGATTTTCCCCCTATATCCCAGCATAAAGACAGAGTGGGTCAGGGTCTTTACATGTTCCAGATAGACATCGGATAAAAAATTTCCGAGCCGTAATGCGTTTAAGGTCTTGCAAATTTCTTCTGACTGCTTTACACTGTAAGCATGAGACATCTCCTTTCGTGGTGGTGGTCGAATGGGTATTTTGATCAACTTCATTGTACCATTCACCACATTGGGATGTCTCTATTTATTTGTGCATTTTTTCAAATTTGCTCATTTATAGTATGATGCTTAATGCTGATCGATCAGCAGCACGCTCAGGTCGTTAACATTTGTGCCGGTCGGCCCGGTGAAGATCAGGCCGTCCGTGCGCTTGAGCGCGTGATAAGCGTCGTTATCGGCCAGCACGTCGGCGATGGAAACGCCCTGCGCATCCAGCGCGGCTTTGGTTGCGCCGTCTACATAACCGCCCGCCGCGTCGGTCGGGCCGTCTGTGCCGTCCGAACCGACGGAGAAGATAGCGACGTTCGAAAGCCCTGCGATTCCTTCGGCCGCCGCGAGCGCCAGCTCCTGGTTGCGGCCGCCCTTGCCATGCCCCGTCAGATGCACGACGGTTTCTCCGCCGAGGATATACGCGATGGGGTGATCCGTATCGGCGTGATCCTTGGCGATGGCGGCGAGGAAGCGCCCGGCTTCGCGCGCTTCACAGCTCAGGCTGGCGGTGAGGAAACGCGATTCAATGCCCAGACGCTCGCATTGCTCGGAAGCGGCTCGGCAGAGCTGGCGGACGCTTCCGGTGACGACGGTTTCCACATTGTCGAGCGATGCGGGCAGAGCCGTCTGCATCAGCTGCATGGCCTGATCGGAGAGCTTGAGCTGGTATTTTTGAATGATGGCCAGCGCGTCCGCGGTTGTGGAGCTGTCCGGATAAGCGGGGCCGGAAGCGATCATATCCAGCGGATCGCCGATGATGTCGGAGAGTACGATGGAAAAGACGCGCGCCGGCTTGCACAATTCGCCGAATTTGCCGCCCTTGACAGCGGAAAGGCGCTTGCGGAGGGTGTTGATTTCCTGAATATCCGCACCGCAGGCGAGCAGCTGACGGGTGATATCGGCCATTTCTTCGTCAGGAATGAGCGGCTTTTCAAAGAGTGCCGAACCGCCGCCGGAAACGAGAAAAAGCACCGTATCGTCTGCACGCAGAGAAGCGACCAGATTGATGGCGGCTTGCGTGGCGCGATAACTGTTGGCGTCCGGAACGGGATGCGCGGCTTCAAAGATGCGAACGCCGGGAAGATCCCCCGCGGCGTGACCGTATTTGGTGATGACCACGCCATCCTTGACGGGCAGGCAGCCGACGGCGGCGCGAGCCATTTGCCAGGCTGCTTTGCCGATGGCGACCAGATAGACGTCGCCGCAGAGCGGATGGGCGTCGAGCGCGCGCCTGACGGCTTCATCCGGCTGGGCGGATTGCAGCGCGGCATCAATGATAGCGGAAGCAGTGGAACGAAGATCCATGAGAACGACTCCTTTATTCAATCAGAGTGGATACGCCGTCCGGAATGACGGTTACGGCAGCGCCCGAATGGGTGAGTGCAAACGCTTTTTGCAGCGCGTCGTCGAGGTTCGGACTATAAATCATGTGAAGGGCTTCCACCATCTCTTTCGGTGCGCTGCTGACGAAGATGACCCGGAAATTCAGAAGAATCCGCAGGAAAATCTGGGACTGCCATTGGTCGGGCACCGTCTGTTCGGCACTGTGGCTTCGAATGAACGCCATGATGTGTTCGTTGCTGGGATCGCTGGCGAATGTTTCATAGAAAGCGGGCGCGCCGTGTCCGTCGCAGCATTCGGAAACCATGATGATGACGCCGCCAGGTTTGCACGTTCGCTCGGCGGTGGACATGCCCTTGACGGCCTGATAAATGTTTTGATCGAGCGGATAACCGCCGTTTGTCGTGACGACGATATCCGCCGGCTCGGCCTTGCAGCGGCACAGCTGGCGGATGAAGCTCACGCCGGCCTGGTGCGCCGCGTCCAGATCGCCGCTGAACGCGCCGATGACTTCTTTTTTGGCGTTGAGCACGACGTTGAGAATGAATTCCAATCCGGCCTTTTGCGCGCCTTCGCACATGTCCATATGAATGGGATTATGATCGAGCAGACCGGTGCGCGCGCCGGGATTGTCGATGTTGGCGGCGCAGTGGTTGAACATGGTGGTGGCGCGGCCGACTACGCCCGGCAGAACGGCCTTGCGTCCGCCGGAGAAGCCGGCGAAGAAATGCGGCTCGATAAAGCCTTCGGCCATCAGGAAATCCGCTTCGTAAGCGACGCGGTTGAGCAGCAGGCGGTTGCCGGAAGCCATAAGGCCCAAATCCACAAGGCTGTCGTTGTCGTCCGCGTTATGGATGACGATGCGCTCATGGGCGACGATGTCCTCGCCGTAGCGATCCAAAAGCTCCTGCTTCGTCGGAGCGCGGTGGCAGCCTGTGGCCACGAGGATGGAAATATCGGCTTCCGGATTTCCGGTGCGGATTTCCCGCAGAATGATGGGCATCAGCAGGCGGCTGGGGACGGGGCGCGTATGATCGCTGGAGATGACGACGACCTTCTTTTTGCCGCGAACGCGCTCGCGCAGCGGCAGACCGCCGTGAGGATGCGCAATGGCGTCTTCGACCAGCTCGGCCTGCGTTTTTTCGGCGGTGTATGCGGCGATGCTGCTGTGCATCACGGCTTTGAGGTTTTCTTCCGGCACGTTCAGCGTGAGCGCGCCTTTGCCGTAAGGGAGGGAAATGGTTGTATTCATGGCATTGTTCCTTTCCTGAGGTCTGAATATCTGAGAAACGATGTAGAAACGGGGGTGAATGTGAAAAGAGGGACGAGGATCAGCTTGGCGATGTGATCTGTTTCACTTTGGAATACATATACAATAGGGAGAGCGTCGCTCGATCCGCATCGTTGTGCAAGGGGTCAAGGCATAGCAGCTTTTTGATGCGATTGACGCGAAAAAGCACGGTGTTTCGATGGACGAACAGCATTTCCGCCGTATCGTTGATGTTCATATTGCAGGAAAACAGCGCTTCGACGGTTTCCAGAAACTGAGGCAGATGCTCCAAAATTTCAAGTTTTTCAATTAGAAAGTGATCCAACTGCGCGGACGGGATTTTGAAAATGGCCATTTCAGTTTGAAAATCGGAGATGAAATGGATGGTTTTGGGCGAGTTGAACAGTGTGCGGCAGCGAAGCATCTGGCGGATATCCAGAAACTGCGTGCTGTAATCGGAGATGGAACGAATGACATCGCCGACGCCAACCTGAATCACGATATGGTGCAAATCCAGAATGGAGGCGCAGAGGGAAGACAGCAGGGGACGCATCTGCGATTGAACGGGCTGGGATGGATTGGACAGCGTTTTGCATAGCGCGATCTGGTCGCTGTTGATCGAACCGACGAGATCCTGCGCGCCGATAGAGCGCTGACTGCGGATGAGGTTGATGACAGAATGCAGCGTGCCCTCGGAGACAGCGCCTTCGTCATCCTGCGCGGCCAAGGTGAACAGGCAGATGGTGCGCGGCAGCGTCATGTCGTAGCCGAGGTTCAACGCGGCGATGGCGGTATAGGCGATGTCATCCGGGGTGTTGAGCGAAAAAAGCCGATTTAGCAGCAGCGAAATCTTATCCTGTGCGTTGCCGCGAACGACATAGAGCTTCTGGTTTTGCAACACCAGTTCGTGGATGGAGGCCAGAAGCTGGAGCATTTCCTGAGCCTGTTTCTCATTTTCGGCGTAAAAGCCGAGAGACCAGCCCTCCTCCAATCGGGTAAAAGCCAGAAAGCGGCCGTTTTCAGTTGATATGCCCTCGTCCGGCGGCGCTTTTTCGGGCATGCCCCCGCCGTTTTGAACAACGAGCCGATGAGAATGGTACAGACCGCAGGGCGAGGTTGGACAGGCGCGGCCGAACGATTCAAAAATCTGCCTGTGAAGGGCTTCCATGGCGCGCCTCCTCTCGTATTGCGGCAATTTCACTTAAAATCTGCTGATGGGGGAAGCTCTGGCGAAAGCGAAGCGCCTGCTGATTCCATTGCGCCTGCTCTGCCTGCGTGGGCGTATAGAGGTGCACGCCGTGTTTTTCGACTAGCTGCGCTTCACATTCCGCGTTATGCTGTTTGGCATGCTGCCATTGCCACGCGGTGCTCTCTCTGGCGGCTTCCAGAACAATGCGCCGCTGTTCATGGGTCAGTTTTTTCCACAGCAATTCGGATGTGATGAGCATATTGGTGCTGAAGATGGAATTTTCCTTGAGAATCCAGCGCTGCTGTTCGTACAGCCGCATATCGCGGAAATTGACGAAGGGGTTTTCCTGCATATCGACGATTTTTTCAGTCAGAGCGGGCAAAATATTATCATAGCTGATGGGGATGGCGACCGCGCCCAACGAGGTGAAATAATCCTGCACCACCTTCTTGTTCATGGTTCGGATGCGTTGACCGCGCATATCCTCCGGGGTGCGCACAGGCGCGCTGCGCGAGGAGAGATAGCGCCAACCCATCGACCAGAAGCCCAGACAGATGGCGCCGTTGGCGCTTCCGGATTTGAGCAGTCGCTGGCCGATCGGGCCGGAAAGCAATGCATACGCATCCTCGTAGCTTTCAAACACATGGGGCAGGTTGCATACGGCCAGCTCATCGCATGAGTAAGAAATCAGCGGGTCAATGTCGATGACGATGAAATCCATTGTGCCGCAGAGCAGAAGCTCCAACAGCGATTTGTTGTTGCCGGAAATGCCGACGTTGGTGACCTCGAGCGCGATGGAAGAGTGGCTCTTTTCCTCTAAAAGCGTGCCGAAATGGTGGAAGCCCAGATGCAGGTCGCTGCTGCTTTGAATGATGATGCCCGCATGCAGAACTTTTTTTCGGTTGAGGTAGACTGCGCACTGTCTGGCGATCAGGCGATCACTGGAACGGTGAACAGGGTCAAGGCCGACTGTTTCGGTCAGCTTCGTGTAGCGCTGGAGCATGGTGTTGCGATGGATGGACAGGTGCTTGGCGCATTGCAGCAGATTGTTGTTCGTCGCGCAGAGCGCCTTGAGCGTTTCCGGCAGATAGGAAATTTGACGCAGACGGTCGGCATAAGGGCCGAGCAGATGATCTTGATAATCTTCCGAGAGAAGGGACATGAGATAATCGAACGTGTAATCCTCGGCGAAACCCATCGTTCCCTCTGCGCAGAGCACGGACAGGTTTTTAACGACGAAAAGCGCCTCCAAATAGCTGTCCCGCATGCGGGGCAGATCTTGATAGACCGTGCCGATGCCGACATGCACGCAAAGACCGTCAAGGAGCGGGTTTTCTTCCAAAACATCATGAACGAAATTGGATAAAAAGTTTTTCCGGGATTCGATGTTTCCGGCGGGAACTGTTTTGAATAGCACGAACTGCTGACGGGTGAGCAAATCCCCGAAATCCTCCGCGTTGAAGCCCGGCGTTTCTCTCAAAACACGGGAAAACTGCGCGCGGAATTGTTCGTCGTTCGTCCCCTCGCCGTTTTCCGCCTGAGCGAGGAAACTGAAAATGATTGCGCAGCGGGGAACATGGGAACGGTATTTAAGCTTGGCTGCGCGGCTGACGATGGTTTCGTCATCTGTGAGGCGGGAAGCGAGAATTTCGTATAGAAAGGACGACTTGTCGCTGGATTCAGCGTGAGCCTGTTCGGTGAGCGCCTCGTTGGCAGCGCAAAGCGCGAAAAGCGTTTGCGTCCATGTCACGTATTCAGGATGGCTGCCCGCATCGGGCATAATGACCGTTCCGACCGCGGAACCGTCCGCATGCAAAAGGGGAAAGCGAAGGACGTCGGGAGCTGAAATTTCGGTATGAATCAACAGCGTAAGCTGATTGCGCAGGCGAGCCGTTTCCTCCGACGTGGCACAATCGGTGTGATGGATCAGTATTCCTTCAGGATCGAAGATGCCCGCGGAGATATTCATGCTGCGGGCGATGCTTCGGCAAAGCGCTCGGCAGATACGTTTATCCAGCAGCACGGCAGTTTCCCCCTTTCCTTTCTTCTATCTATATTAAAACAAAGATGAGGCAAAAATGATATGTGCACTCAAACCAATAAAAGGCGACTTTGCTTGTTTATACAGTGAAAACACTTTGTTTTTAGAAAAATGTGGGAATTGCGGCGTTAAAATGCCGCAAAAAATATCGGATTATTAGACTTAAACGACAACGAAAAAATAATGAGTGTGCAGTGTAAACAATCGAGTGTGCTGAATGTTTTGTACCGTTACCTATATGTGAACCCATAAAACTGTGATAGAATGTAATCAACACAGGAGAGGACGGTGTTCTGATCTCCTGAACTTGGGACGACGCGATACAGGAGCAAGGCGCGCAGCACCTGTGGGCGCAGGTTCTCAGTTTCCTTTTTATACTCCATCGACTGAAAACATGAGGAGAGACGACAATGAGCTTTAAAAAAGTAATGTGTGCGGCGCTGGCGACCGTTCTGGTTGGCGCGTTCGCGGCCTCCGCATCTGCTTCCGACAAGAAGATGAGCATCAACCTTGGCCATGTTGCGATTGAGACGACCCCGCTTGGCAGAGGCACGGAATACTTCGCGCAGATTGTCAACGAGAAGACCAACGGACGAATCACGGTTTCCGTTTTCCCGAACTCCCAGCTCGGCGGCAACCGCGAAATGATCGAGCAGCTTCAGATGGGCACGCTCCAGTTCTGCTCTCCGTCCAATGCGTTCCTCGGCGGCTTTACGGATAAGACCGCGCTGTTCGATCTGCCGTATCTGTTTACCTCTGAAGAAGGCGCGTTCAAGGTCTTCGACAGCGAGGTTGGCACCGCCATTCTGAACGACCTGGAAGGCGCGGGCATCAAGGGTCTCGGCTGGTTCGCGATGGGCTGGCGCAACGTCACCTGCAACAAGGAAGTGCATACTCCGGCCGACATGGCGGGTCTGAAGATTCGCGTCATGGAAAACCAGATGCACATTGACCACTTCAACCAGCTCGGCTGCTCCGCCATCCCGATGAGCTTCTCCGAGGTGTATACCTCCCTGCAGCAGGGCGTTATCGACGCGGAAGAAAACCCGTATTCCCAGATCGACACCCAGCGCTTCTATGAAGTGCAGAAGTATCTGATTGAAACCCATCACATCTACGATCCGGTTCCGCTGGTCGCTTCCAAGAGCTGGTGGGATGGACTGGATGACGAAGATCGTGCGATCCTGACCGAGTGTGTTCAGGAAGCGCTGGTTTACGAGCGCGGGCTGGTGGATGAAATCGACAGCGGCATCAAGCAGCGCTTCATCGATGAAAACCTGATCACCGTGGTCGAGCTGACCGATGAGGAGCGCGCCGCGTTCCGCGAGGCTGTGCAGCCTGTCTATGACAAGTATGCCGACAAGATCGGCGCCGATCTGATCGAAAAGGCCGTTGAAATTCAGAAGTAATCAGGCGATTTATCGGCCGGGCTCCGTTGCTGTTTACCCTAAACCATCGGGGCCCGGCTTTCCTTTACCTCAAAACAGAAAAACCGAGTCCTTAAGTGGGAGGAGCGATCCGAGTTGAAAACGAAAACACCGTGGTACAACAAGATTGAAATGGCGATCATTGTTGTCCTGTTTTCCTGCATGACGCTGATCACCTTTGGCAGCGTCGTAAGCAGATATTGTTTTTCCTTCACTTTCTCATGGGCTGAACAGTTGACGCGCGTGATGTTTGTCTGGATCACGTTCGCCGGCATCAGCCTGGCCGGTCTTCGCGGCGCGCATATGCGCGTTTCCGCCATCACGCTGCTGATCGGCGAAAAGCGGGGCAAATACGTTTTCTGGTTTGGCGATCTGGTTTCCATTGCGTTCGGCCTGTTCATCGCATACAAGATGAGTATGGTTACGCGCAACACCATTGCCAATCATCAGGTGTTTACGTCGATGACGTGGATGCCGGTCTGGGTGATGTATATTTCCGGCGTGATGGGCATGCTGGGCTTCTCCATCCGCACGGCGCAGCGCATGATCGGCGAGATTCGCGCGAATAAGAAACAGAAAGCGGAAGAAGGAGGAAAACAGTAATGCTTGGCACGTTGATGTTGGTTCTGTTCCTGTGTCTGTTTGCAACGGTGCCGATTGCGCTGTCGCTGGGCATTTCGACGCTGGGCGTTTTTGCCACGCAGTTCCCGAGTATGCCGATGGCCAACAATCTGGCGCAGGCGATGATTACCAGCGCGGATTCTTTTCCGCTGATGGCGATTCCGTTCTTTATGCTGGTCGGCACACTGATGGAAAAGACGGGCATTGCCCGCCGCCTGGTGGATATCGCCAGCATTCTGACCGGAGACACGCCCGGCGGCCTGGGTATGGCGGCGATCGTGGCCTCCATGTTCTTTGCGGCGATTTCCGGTTCCGGCCCCGCGACGGCGGCGGCGATCGGCGGCATCATGCTTCCGGCTATGATCGAGCAGAGGTATTCCCGCTCGTACAGCGTCGGCATTGTCTCCGGCGCGTCGATCATCGGTCCGATTATTCCGCCTTCCATTCCGATGATTATGTACGGCGTGACGGTTGGCGTCTCCGTGACCAAGATGTTCACGGCGGGCTTTATTCCGGGCTTTATGCTCGGCGGCGGCCTGTGCCTGTATAACTATTTCGTTTCCAAAAAGCGCGGCTATCGCGGCAACACCGTAACCATGACCCGCAAGGAAAAGATCAACACCTTCAAGGGTGCGATTCCGGCCATCCTGATGCCGGTGATCGTTCTGGGCGGCATTTACGGCGGCATCTTCACGCCGACCGAGTGCTCCGTCGTGGGCGTTGTGTACACGCTGCTGGTCGGCAAGTTCGTCTATCATGAGCTGACGCTCAAAAAGCTCAAGGAGAGCCTGGTTGAAGCGGCGATCACCTCCGCGACCATCATGATTATCTTTGGACCGGCGACGACCTTCGGCCGCCTGCTGACCATCGGCAAGATTCCGACGATGGTGACGGACGCGATGCTCTCCTTCAGCACGAACAAGTACGTTATCATGCTGATTATCAACGTGCTGTTGCTCATCATCGGCATGTTCATCGACACCAACTCGAGCATCGTGCTCTTTGCGCCGCTGTTTGTGCCGATTCTCACCTCGCTGGGCTATGACATCTATTATGTCGGCGTGATTATGGTCGTCAACCTATGCATCGGCATGCTGACTCCGCCGCTGGGCGCGAACCTGTTCGTCGCCATGCGTATCGGCAACATTTCGCTGGAGGAAGCGCTTAAAGAGGCAATGCCGGTAATCGGCGTGGAGATTTTGATTCTGGCGGTGATGATCCTCTGCCCGTGGCTGATTACGTTCCTGCCGAATCTGCTGATGTGATAAAACCACAGAGAAAGGAAATGCGTCTCAATATGTATCGAGCACTTGAATTAGACGTGAACGGGCGGCTGATACGCGGATGCCTGCGCGCGCCGGAAGGCGAAGGCCCGTTCCCGACGGTGATTTTCTTCCACGGGTTTACGGTGGATAAGGTGGGCATGATGCGGCTGCACGAGCTGTTTGCCCGCGAATGTGTGAAGGCCGGCTTTGCCTGTGTTCGCTTTGATTTCTACGGCTGCGGTGAAAGCGACGGCGATTTCAATGAGATGACCGTCGGGCATGAAATTGAGGAGGGCAAGGCCATCTATGAATGGTGCCAGAAACAGCCCTTCTGCCAGCCGGAAAACGTCTTCCTGACCGGGCACAGCATGGGCGGATTGGTAACGGGTTGTCTGGCGCCGGTGCTTCAACCGAAGGCAATCGTGCTTTGGGCGCCTGCATTGAATATGTACTACGGCGCGGCAGTCCGAGCCAGAACGATGAAAGGGCCGACCGAGCATGGCTGGGATATCAACGGTCTGGAGCTTTCCAGAACCTATCTGGACGAAATTCGAAAGATGGATACGCTGGCGATGGCGCGCGGCTATCGCGGCAATGTGCTGCTTGTGCATGGCACGGAGGACGAGCTGGTGCAGGTGGACGTGGCCTATCAGTATCAGGATGTGTACGGGGACAAGATGCAGCTTGAACTGATCGAGGGATCGAACCATCAGTTCTCTTCGCTGATGTGGAAACAGCGCGTCTATGACCTGACGACGACCTTCCTGCGCAGGCAGATTGAAGGGTAAGCTTCTTCTTCATCATACGAAAAGGGGCTGTCAGAACAAGCCCCTAGAAAAAAGAAAAGAAAAAGATGCGAGAAGGGATTGCCGACTTGCATCTTTTGTTGTAATTTTGAAGGTTCACAATGGAAGAATTTGTGCGAAAAGTGCTTAGCAGGTACACGAGCTTTGTGTCGGAAAAGCAGCTTTATGAACGGTGGCTTGATATGCGCGAAAACAGCGATGTGCGCGATGCGTTGGTCATGACAGATATGAAAATCACGATGATTCAGAGCTGGTTCAATCTGCTGAACGCCGACGAGTGTTTTGTCATTGAAAAACACCTTCTGGACGAGCTGGAATGGCCACGTGTCGCGTTTTCCTTTACAAAGAAGTGGGATGGCGAGTTTACCCGCACGGAAAGGTCGCTTGTAGCTTATCAGGCAAGTGGACTCAAAAAGATTATTTCGTTCGTTGAAGCTCATCGAGATATGGTCATGGCACTCTTTGGCGATATTTACGAGGAAACGAACAAATAAACAAGCGAATAATCCGAGTAGCCGTCCTTGCAAAAGGGCGGTTGTTTTTACGAGAAAAAGCATTTCAGTGTTTCTTCATCATTTCTTCCTGAACACTTCAATTTTCAAAACTACCATTTTCGCTTACAATATAAGTGCGCCGAGGGAAAAGGTCTAAGGCAGTAAAATGAAGGAAGGTGATTCCACCGGAGAAGTTCAGGGCGTGAATGAAGCCCCGCAGACGAGCTTGGCCGCTGCCATCCTCAAAGGGATGGATGTTCTGCAAGGCGCTTTCATTGCACGCAACAAGCACTGAAACGTGCTTCTAATCAAAAAGCTCGAAAAACATAAACCGCTTGCTTAGATGAAAGGAAACAGGTAAAATTGAAAGGAGTCAAATGATTATGAAAAAAATTGTTATGTTATTTCTCGCGATCCTTACTTTGACTGTCGTTTATATCCGGGATGGTGTTGATGGCGTAGCCGTACCATGCGTTGCTCTTAAAGTACTTTCTGCAACTATCGGAATGATTCCGATCCGTCTCCTTTCGTTCATCTTGTTGTTCACACCACAATACTTGAGATAAAAAGAAGAAATCCGAACCCATCCCCAACCGGGATGATGTTCGGATTTCTTGGGTATGGTGGAGCATAGGAGATTCGAACTCCTGACCCCAACACTGCCAGTGTTGTGCGCTACCAACTGCGCTAATGCCCCGTCAACGTCGATTAGTATACCATGGAAAGCGGCGTTTGTCAACCATGAATTGCCGATTTTGTTTTTGCAAAAGAACGGCCTGCATGCCGCCTGTACCTGTGCTGTAACGAGCCGGGATCGAAATTCCATAAGGGGCGGAAACTGTGAAAAAGAAACATGAAATAGATATGACGAACGGCCCGCTGGCCGTCCATATTCTGCTGTTCAGCCTGCGCTGATGATGTCGCAGATTTTAGAAGCACTGTTCAACCTTAGCGATGTGGCGATTGCAGGAAAGTTTGCCGACTATCGAGCGCTTGGATCGGTTGGCTCAACGACGTTGCTGGGGACGAAAGACGAGCTGATCGATGGCGCGGTGTTGTAAAAGATCTATGCCCTTGGCATGCCCGCCATGACTGTTTTTATATGGCTTATTGTAAAGATCATGTTATTCCGCCATGAATTTCGGGTTTTCCGTCAATTCATGTTCATCAAAAAGGCGGCGCATGGCATCCAGATACGCGTCCATTCTGCCGGCTTTGCGGATGGCCTTGTGTGGCTTTTCGGGCGCTTCAAAACAGCAGACAAAGTGTTTGGCAATTTCACGCATGCGACCCAGCGCAACGTGCGGCGGATATTTTTCCTGATAGGCGGAGAGAAGGCGGGTGTGGAAGCGAATCAACGCGGCCTTGGTCAATGGCTCGCCGCAACAAAGCGCGGGATTGGCAATCAGTCCGCGGCCCAGCATCAGCGCATGCGTGTTCGGAAAATGCCGCGTCAGTTCAAGGCAGTCCGCTTCGGAAAACAGGTCGCCGTTATAGCATAAAGGCATGCCGAGCGTTCCGTAGGCTTTGGCGAAGGCGTCCGCGTGAGGCGTTCCCCGATAAAATTCGGCGCGTGTGCGCGGGTGGATGATGAGTTCATGGATGGGATAGCGAGCAAATACGTCGAGCAGGCGATCCCATTCTTCCACGCGGGCATAGCCGATCCGCGTTTTGATGGAGACGGGGATTGGCGGCTTTTCAAAAATGCCATCCAGCAGCCGTTCAAGCGCGGGAACGTCGGCCAAAAGACCGGAACCCTTGCCCTTGGCAGTCACCGTGCCGGAAGGACAGCCGAGATTCAAATTGACTTCCGGATAGCCCATGTCGCAGAGCGCCTGTGCAGCCCAGAGAAAAAGGGCTGCGTCTTTGGCGAGCAGCTGGGGAACGGCGGGCACGCCGATGTTGTTTTCCGGCGCAATGGCCGCCCAGTCGCGCGAGGTGAAGGCCAGATTTTGGGTCGGGCTGATAAACGGAATGAAATATTTGGAAACGCCGGGAAAGCATTCGTGGTGAATCCGACGAAATACAGCGTCCGTCACGCCTTCCAGCGGCGCAAAATACAGGGTCATGTTGTCCTCCGAATGATGGATTTGCCGGGCATAACGCCCTTACGGATCGACGATGCCGCGCAGCTTGCGGCGTTCGCGCAGTTTCAGTTCCTGCCCCTGGTCGGAGGGAATGTAATAGCGGCGGCCCTTCACCTCCGGTGGCATGTATTCCTGCCTGACCCAGTGGCCGGGAAAATCATGGGGATATTTGTATTCCGCACCGCTGCCCAGACGTTCGTGTCCGGCGTAGTGCGTATCTCGCAAATGGATCGGCACGGGGCCGAAACCGCCCTTTTCCGCATCTGCGACGGATTGATCCAGCGCCATGACGACCGAGTTGGATTTCGGGCTTTCGCAGATCGCGATGATCGCCTGTGCCATCGACAGCCGAGCTTCCGGCAGACCGACGGCTTCCAGCGCCTGCGACGCGGCGACGGCTTGCAGCATGGCCGTCGGGTTTGCCAGACCCACGTCCTCGCTGGCATGCGCAATGATTCGCCGCGCGATCAGCCGAGGATCGACGCCTGCATACAGCAGCCGCGCGAACCACGCCATGGCCGCGTCCGCGTCGCTGCCGCGCAGACTTTTGCAGAACGCCGAGAGCATGTCGTAATACAGCGATTCATCGCAGCGGATGACCGGTTTCTGGATGGATTCTTCGGCGACCTCCATGGTTACGTGAATCACGCCGTTCTCATCCGGTTCGGTTGTCAGCACGGCCAGCTCCAACGCGCCCAGCGCCGAACGCACGTCGCCGTTGGCAATCCGGGCAATGTGGCGCATCGCGTCGTCGTCCATCTGCACGCGCATGCTGCCGAAACCGCGCTCTTTGTCGGCAAGCGCGCGGCGCATGGCGAGCATCACATCCGCTTCGCCGAGCGGATAGAACTGGAAAATCCGGCATCGGCTCACAATGGCCGGGGTCATGGACACGAGCGGGTTTTCCGTCGTCGAGCCGATGAAGCGCACCACGCCGCGCTCGATGGCGGGAAGGATGCTGTCGCTCTGCGATTTGCTCCATCTGTGGCATTCGTCCAGCAGCAGGTATGTCGCCTGCCCGTACAGGCTGCGCCTGTCCTGCGCTTCCTTGATGACCTGTCGCACATCCGCCACGCCGCTGGTTACGGCGTTAAGCTGCACAAAAGCGGAATGCGTCGTATTGGCGATGATGGAGGCGAGCGTCGTTTTGCCGCACCCCGGCGGGCCGTAGAAGATGGAGGAAGTCATGCGGTCGGCCTCGATGGCGCGGCGGAGTAGCCGCCCCGGCCCGACGATGTGCCCCTGCCCGATAAATTCGTCCAGCGTTCGCGGGCGCATGCGGTCAGCCAGCGGGCTGAGAGCGGCTTCTTTGGCTGAAAATAAGTCCTGCATGAAATTCCCTCCTTCAAATGCATTTTTATTATATCGCGCAAAACGCCAAAAGGCAAACGGAACTGTGGAAAACCACACGTGAAAAGAAAATCATTTGGGGAAGATTTTTTCCCGTTCAATCGTTTATAAAGTGGAACCCGTAAAAAGGGCGAAGCCCGAAACGAAAGAAGGAGAGACGATGAAGAAACGAGCGATTTGCGCATTGAGTGCTGCGCTTGCGTTTTGCAGCGCGGCGGCAGGAGCGGAAAGCGACAGGGAAACGCTGTATTTTAAGGCGGACAGCCATGAAATGATCGTGACCGCCGAAGAAATCAGCCGAAACGAATACAACGAAGCCGCATATGATATCCGCGTGACGATGGACGGCAAACAGACGCAGGCGATTAACTTCACGAGCGAAAACACGAACGCGGGCGAGCGGGAAGTCTATCCGTGCGATGTGAACATGGACGGCTACACGGATTTGGCGCTGCTCAATTCGATGGGCGCATCCGACGGTTTCGCTTCTTACTATGTCTATGATCCGGCGGCGGGAGAATTTGTTTATCATCCTGAACTTGAAAGGCTGTCCTTCTACCGCGCGCAGTTTTATCCCCGGAATCGCTATGTGCTCAATTATCTGCATGACAGCGCGGCGACGGGCATTTGGGAATTGTATCAATGGCAGCTGGACGGCGCGTTCAGGCTGATAGCAGAAGCGAGCATTCAGTTTACGGATGATGTGAACAGCGGCGAGCTAATCGCCAAAGCCGGGCCTGTTCAAAACGGCGTCGTCCGGCTGACCTATACCGGAGAACCGTTTGATTATGAAGATGAGCCGCGCCGGCAATTGGAATACGCAAAGCTGATGGAACTGCTGTTTGACGGCGCTGACCCCGGCGAATCCGTTGAGCTGGGAATGACAAAATGACGGACGGTCAGCAGGAGAAAAGCGCTTCGCCGAGAATCTTAACGGGAAATGAATCATAAGTTTCAAACAGAGAATAAACAGCACAGGGAGGAAGCGAATGTGAAAAGAGCTATCCTGCTGGCGGCGGCGATGATGGCCGCATCCGTGCCGGCGCTGGCGGAAACCATGCGCATCGGCGATCAGGCCGTTGTGAAAAAGTGCAAGGAATACATCACGCTGCGCGAAGCGGATAATGTGCAGGCGACCGAGCTTGCCCGAATCCCGCTGGGCGGACAGGTGATTTATCTCGATCCGGCGAAAAACGGGTTTGCGCGGGTGGAATATGGGGATACGCAGGGCTTTGTGAAGACGGAATATCTGGGAAACCAAACCGCGCGCGGCACGCCGTTCGCCATCACGGAGGAGGAGCGCCGCAACGTCAATCTGTTTTTGACGAATTTCACCGAGACCGGGATGAAACGATACGACGCGGCCTCGACGACGGACGCGGAGCTGGTGCGCTTTGCCGTGCTGCATGCGTGGCTCAATCGATCCGGCCAATGGGACGTCACCGAATGGGGCAGTCGGCTTGAACAGGACAACGTGACCGACGACGTGCTGCGCTATTTCGGCAGGCTGCTGATTTTGCTCGATCAGCCGGATTTTGATTATGACGGCGCGTATTATTACATGCACGAGCCGGGCGCGCCGATCGGGCTGGGCTTTGTCTGCGCCAGCGAGGTGGAAACGCTCGGCGGCGGGCTGTATCGGGTCTACTTCGGCGTTTACGGCGCGGGCGAAATCATCGACGACGACGGCGTATATGATCTCCTGCCGGAGCAGGCCGCGCTCCTGTATCCGAACACGCCGTTTCAGGGCTGCGCCGTCATCCGTGCGCTGGGACTGAACAGCAGGGATGGCTTTCGGCTGGAGAGCTTGAGGATTGAATGATTGAAAACCACTTGACGGCAAGCCGAAAATGCGGTATGATAGCCAAGAAGGTTAAAAAAGTGAACCAATTGCGTAGGCGCTTCCTGCTCGAATAGTTCGGATGGAATGGAGCGCTGTCAGCAGACTGTGCCGGGATGAACAATCCCGGCTTTCTAACAGACAAAAAGTTCACTAAATGAACTAAAAAGGAGATTACTTTCATGGTACAGAACAAAACCGCTTGGAAACATGGAGCAGCTCGCGCAGTCAAAGCAATCTTCGCGGTGCTTGGCGCGCTGACGATTGTGTTTTTCGCTTTTTTCGGCGGCGAATTTTCAACGCTCAAGACTTTGAACCGCGTAGAGGACGATGCCAATCTGTTCACGATGGAATATAAGGCTGACTATGCGCTGGATCGATTTCTGAAAATCGGCGCTTCTACGGATACCGAGCTGATCGAATTTATTGTCAGGCAGGTGCTTAAAGGGATTCCACTGAAATTTGATTTGCCGAATTTGGGATGCTCGACGTTTGCTGCAAAGCTGGCAGACGGAACGCCGATTTTCGGGCGCAATTTTGATATGTACGATTCTCCGGCGCTGCTTGTGACGACGCGTCCGAAGGATGGATATGCTTCCATTTCGATGGTTAATCTGGCGTACATCGGATACAACAGCGAAAACCTTCCGACTTCTCTGGTGAAGGGAATTATGACTCTGGCCGCGCCGTATGCGCCGCTGGACGGCGTGAACGAAAAGGGCTTAGCGGTCGGCGTTTTACAGATTAAGACGACCCCGACTAACCAGCAGACTGATAAGGTCGATATCACGACGACATCTGCAATCCGCCTGCTGCTTGACCGTGCGGCGACGGTTGAGGAAGCGATTGAACTGCTGTCCCAATATGATATGCATGCTTCCGCGAATAGCTGCTATCATTTCCACATCGCCGATGCGAACGGCGGCAGCGTTATTGTCGAGTATATCGACGATGAAATGAGCGTTGTGCAGGACGATGCAGCGACGAATTTCTTACTCACGCCGGGCGAATATGACTTTGGCAAGGGCGAGGATCGGTATGCCACTCTTCGCGAAACGCTTGACGCGAACGGCGGTATTTTTGAAAACGGTGATCTGGCGATGAACCTTCTTGAAGCCGTCAGTCAACAAGTCAGCGAGGAGAAGAAAAGCAGCACGCAGTGGTCCTGTGTGTACGATCAGCACGCTGTGAGCGTCGATATCGCCATGAATATGAATTATGAAAAGGTTTATACGTTCGGGCTGTGACATGGGTCTTACGCGCGCTGCATTTAAGTCGAACAGGGCAAAATGCGTATTTGGAGATTCTTTTGAAATTCCCTCTTTACAAATTCCCCGAAACCGGGTATTATATCGTTGATATGAAACGCGATGACGCGGGACGCGCATGCCCTTTGCCGCAAAGAGAGCCGAATGCTGGGTGGAATTTCGGACGGACGGGGGATGGGGGATCACCCGCATCAGCGGCCGCCCTGAAGGCAGTAGGGGCGGACGGGTCGCTCCGTCATCGGCATTGAGCGGACGCTTTTTGCGTCAATTTGGGTGGTACCGCGAGCAGCCTCGTCCCATGTGGATGAGGCTGCTTTTATTTGCAAACAGGAGGAAACGTATGTATCAGAAGGTTTCGACCGACATGAACTTCGCCCAGCGCGAGGAAGAAGTCATCAAATTCTGGCGCGACGAGGACATCTTTAAGAAAACGGTGAAGCTGCGCGAAGGCGCGCCCGCCTTTACGTTCTTCGACGGCCCGCCGACCGCCAACGGCAAGCCGCACATCGGCCACGTGGAAACGCGCGCGATCAAGGACATCATCCCGCGCTACCGCACGATGAAAGGCTATGATGTGCTGCGCAAGGCCGGCTGGGATACCCACGGCCTGCCGGTGGAGCTGGAAGTGGAGAAGATGCTCGGCTTGGACGGCAAGCCGCAGATCGAGGAATACGGCATCGAGCCGTTCATCAAGAAGTGCAAGGAATCCGTCTGGAAGTATAAGACCGAGTGGGAGCAGATGAGCGAGCGCGTCGGTTACTGGGCCGACATGGAGCACCCGTACATCACCTACGAGGATAATTACATTGAGTCCGAATGGTGGAGCCTCAAGAAGATCTATGAAAAGGGCTTACTCTACAAGGGCCACAAGATCGTGCCGTACTGCCCGCGCTGCGGCACCGCGCTTTCCAGCCACGAAGTGGCGCAGGGCTACAAGCGCGTGGAGGAGACTTCCGCGGTTGTGCGCTTCAAGGTGAAGGGCACGGAAAACACCTACCTCACCGCGTGGACGACCACTCCGTGGACGCTGCCCAGCAACGTCGCGCTGTGCGTCAATCCGGACGAGGACTATGTGAAGCTGACCTTCGAGGGCGACACCTACTATATGGCGGGCGCGCTGGTGGAGTCTATCTTCGGCGGCAAGGAAGAAAAGCCCGTTATCGTGGAGACGATGAAGGGCAGCGCGCTGGAATACATGGAGTATGAGCCGCTCTACGAAGTGGAGCGCGAGGGCGCAAAGTTCCACTACGTCGTCTGCGACAGCTATGTCACCATGAGCGACGGCACCGGCATCGTTCACATCGCCCCGGCGTTCGGCGAGGACGACGCGCGCGTGGGCCGCAAATACAACCTGCCGTTCGTGCAGCTGGTGGATGCGCAGGGCTGCCTGACCGACGAGACCAAGTGGCCGGGCGTGTTCGTCAAAGATGCGGACAAGCTCGTGCTGGCCGACCTGAAGGAACGCCGCCTGCTGGTTAAAGCGCCGAAGTTTGAGCACGATTATCCGTTCTGCTGGCGCTGCGACACGCCGCTCATCTACTACGCCCGCCAGAGCTGGTTCATCAAGATGACCGCCGTGCACGACGAGCTGATGCGCAACAACCGCGCCGTCAACTGGATGCCGGACAACATCAAGGAAGGCCGCATGGGCAACTTCCTGGATAACGTCATCGACTGGGGCCTTTCCCGCGAGCGCTACTGGGGCACGCCGCTGCCGGTCTGGACCTGTAAGTGCGGCCATGTGCACGTCATCGGCAGCCGCGAAGAGCTGCTGAAGCTCGGCCATAATGTCGATCCTGATATCGAGCTGCATCGCCCGTATATCGATAACGTCGTGCTGACCTGCCCGAAGTGCGGCGGCGACATGCACCGCGAGAAGGAAGTCATCGACTGCTGGTATGACTCCGGCTCGATGCCGTTCGCACAGTGGCATTATCCGTTTGAAAACAAGGAGCAGTTTGAGCGCCGCTTCCCGGCCGACTTCATCTCCGAGGCCATTGACCAGACGCGCGGCTGGTTTTATACGCTGCTGGCAATTTCGACCTGCATGTTCGATACCAATCCGTTCAAGAACTGCATTGTGATGGGTCACGTGCAGGATAAGGACGGCAAGAAGATGAGCAAGCACATCGGCAACACCGTCGATCCGTGGAGCGTGCTCAACACGCAGGGCGCGGACGCCGTGCGCTGGTTCTTCTACAACAACGCCGCGCCGTGGATGCCCAACCGCTTCCACGCCAAGGCCATCGACGAGACGACCCGCAAGTACATGGGCACGCTGTGGAACACCTACGCGTTCTTCATCCTCTATGCGGAGATCGACCAGTTCAACCCGAAGGAGCATCCGCTTGACAAGGTTGAACTGACGCTGATGGACAAGTGGATCCTCTCCCGCCTGAACTCTCTCATCCGCGAGGTGGACGGCGACCTGAACGAATACAAGATTTTCGAGGCCTCCCGCGCGATGACGGACTTTGTGGACGATCTGTCCAACTGGTATGTCCGCCGCAGCCGCGAGCGTTTCTGGGGCAAGGGTATGGCCGGCGATAAGGAAGCCGCGTTTGCGACGCTCTATCACATTCTGGAGACGATGAGCCGCCTGACTGCGCCGTTTACGCCGTTCATGGCCGAGAGCATGTATCGCAATCTCGTCTGCTCCATCGATAAGGACGCGCCGATCTCCGTCCATATGACGGATTTCCCGGTCTGCGACGAGCGGTATATCAACACCGAGCTGGAACAGCACATGCGCGATCTGCTGGAGGTCGTCGTTCTCGGCCGCAGCTGCCGCAGCGAAAGCGGCCTGAAGGTGCGCCAGCCGCTCTCCCGCATGATCGTCAGCGGCGCGACCCTGCCGCAGGATCTCTGCGCGCTGGCCGAGGATGAGCTGAACGTGAAGGACGCCGTCTTCACCGACGACACCACCGCTTTCATGACCTATCAGCTCAAACCGCAGATGCGCACGCTGGGCAAGAAATACGGCAAGCTGCTCAAGGCCATTGGCGAGAAGCTGGCCACGCTGGACGGCAACGAGGTGGTCGCGGGCTTTGAAAAGGGCGAGCTGCTCCGCTTTGAGCTGGAGGGCACGATGGTCGAACTGGAAAAGGACGACGTGCTCACCGCGCCGATGAAGAAGCCGGGCTACGTTGTGGCGACCGACCGCGGCGTGACCGTCGCGCTGGATACCAACCTGACCGAAGACCTGATCGCCGAGGGCTTTGCCCGCGAGGTGATTTCCAAGCTGCAAACGATGCGCAAGGAAGCGGGCTTCGAGGTGGTCGATCGCATTCACGTCACCGTTAAGACGGCGGACGAGAAGCTCGCGCAGATCGTGGCGCAGAACGCGGAGGCGATTGAGCGCGGCGTGCTGGCGCTCGACGTGAAGCTGGGCGACGCGCCGGAAGGGGCGTATGTCCGCGATTGGAGCATCAACGGCGTGGATGCGACGCTGAGCGTGCTCAAGGCGTAAGGAAAACACATGAAAAAAATCGTAATCGCTGGCGCGGGGGCATATTTCTTTGCCCCCGCGATTTTAGAAGATTTGTTCGTCCGCTTCCGGATGGAGGCGGAATACTGGATGGTGGACGCTGACCTCGACATGGCGGAGCTTTCCGCGCGCGGGGCGCAGGCACTGGCGCACGCTTTCGGCGTGCAGGCGCGGTTTTATTACACCACACAGCTGCAAAAGGCGACGTTTTCCGCGGATGCGGTGATCCTCTGCTCGGATTTCCTCGACGAGGAAGCGTGGAAAAAGGATTTTGAAGCGCTGGATGAAGTTGGGCTGGGCAAGCAGGTTCGCCTGCGCGGCGGTTTGGGCGGCGCAATGCAGACCATGCGCGCGGTCGGTTTTGTCTGCGATCTGGCGGATCAGATGCGCGAGGAATGCCCCGGCGCGCCGCTCATCCTCTGTTCGAGCGGATACGGCGGACTGCCCCTTTCCCGCGCATGCGAGGCGGCGCAGCGCTTCTGCGGCGTGCGCACCCTGGGTGTGAGCGGCGTGACGGAACAGACCCGCGCGCGGCTGGCGCTGTATCTGGGCTTGAAAGAGGACAAGGTGGACGTAACCTGCGCGGGCCTGAACGATTTTTCGTGGGTTGCGTCGTGCCATGAACTGCCGAGCGGGAAGGATTTGATCCCTCGCATCCAAAAAGAAATGAAAGAGGACGACCGCGAGGCGCTGGCCGCGCAGTATATCGACTGGTACGGCGCGATTCCGGCTGGGCCGCGCGTTACTCAGTGCGAGCTGTTGGCCGATACGGAGCTCAGCCCGCGCCGTTCGCTGATGATTTCCGGCGTGGGCGCGGCGGACTATGAGCTGCGCAAGCGTAATCTTGCGCTGCTGACGGTTCACGGCCCGATGCGGCCCAAGGGTGCGCAGGCGTGGGGACAGATTCGCACCAGCGGCCTGTCCTCCGTGCGCCCGGTGGAGATTCTGCGCGCGCTGTGGGGCGAGGGCGAGTGCGACGTGAAGAGCATGGTCATGCCGTGCGACGGCGCTGTGCCCGGCGTGACGCACGGGCGCTTTGTCGAAGGCCCGGCGCACGTCACGAAGGACGGACCGGTCGGCAAGCCGGTGGAACTGCCCATTGAGCTGGAAGACGTGATGGAACAGCTCAGTCTGGTCAACCGCCTGTATGCTGAGGCCGCCGCGACGGGCAGCCGAAACGCGCTTCGGGAAGCGCTGGAAATCGATCCCGCGCTGACGGGCATCGACCTGCTCTATTCCGAAGGCATTGTGGCGGACATGCTGGAAAACCAGAAAGAGAAGTATCCGAGATTCTTTAGGGAGTGAGGGAGACGATGGGGCTTTGCCCCATGCCCCAGCAGGGAACCTTGTTCCCTGCACCCTTTCTTCGCTTCGCGGCGGTTTTAATCCGCTTATTCTCCATTTATCGCGAAGCGATAAATGCAAGTGGAAGGTACAGGGAACTCAGTTCCCTGTCAGGGGTTTGGGGGCGGCGCCCCCAAGAAAGGAACCTATGTTTTTAGCAGATCAATGGCAGGACTATGAGGTCCTCGATTGCGGCGGCGGCGAAAAGCTCGAACGCTGGGGCGACGTGTATCTGCGCCGCCCCGACCCGCAGGCCATCTGGCCCGCGCGCGATCCATCGCTCTGGCGGAAGGCGCAGGCGCATTATCATCGCAGCGAAAAGGGCGGCGGCTCGTGGGAGTTTTTCACCAAACTGCCCGACCGCTGGGTGATGAATTATAAAAACCTTCGCTTTTATGTCCGCCCGACCGGATTCAAACATACCGGCCTGTTCCCCGAACAGGCGGCGAATTGGGATTGGATGACTGACCTCGTCGCCGAACGCGTGAAGCAGGGGCGCGAGGTGCGCGTGCTGAACCTGTTTGCCTATACCGGCGGCGCGACCATGGCCTGCGCCGCGGCGGGCGCACAGGTGTGCCACTGCGACGCGGCCAAGGGTATGGTGCAGTGGGCGCGGGAAAACCGTGAGTGCTGCGGCCTGCCGGAGGACCGCGTGCGCTGGATCATCGACGACGCGCTCAAATTTGTGCAGCGCGAGGCGCGCCGCGGCCGTTTTTACGACGGCATTTTGATGGATCCGCCGTCTTATGGGCGCGGGCCGGGCGGCGAGGTCTGGAAGCTGGAAAACGAGCTTTACGGCCTGGCGAAAGCCTGCTCCGAAGCGCTTTCTGACGACCCGCTGTTCTTCCTCATCAACGGCTATACGACGGGCTTTCAGGCCAGCGTGCTGGGCAATATGATCGACATGACCGTCAAGCCCCGCTTTGGCGGCCTCATCACGGCGGACGAAGTCTGCCTGCCCGTGACGGCGGGCGGCGTCCTGCCCTGCGGCGCAAGCGGACGCTGGCAGAGGGGATAAGATGGAAAGCTATCGCGGCGTATCCATCGTTTACGAGGATAACCATCTGCTCGTCGTCGTCAAGCCGCCGAATATGCCCACGCAGGCGGATGATTCCGGCGACGCGGATTTGCACAGCACCATGAAGGCGTATATCGCCGAGCGATACAGCAAGCCCGGCGCGGTGTATCTGGGGCTTGTCCATCGGCTGGACAGGCCGGTGGGCGGCCTCGTCGTGCTGGCCAAAACCAGCAAGGCGGCGGACAGGCTGAGCGCGCAGGTGCGGGATAAGACCATGCACCGGCAGTATGTCGCCGCCGTCCGCGGGCGCGCGAAGGAAGCGGACGAGATCTGCGACTTCTTGCTCAAGGATGGCAAAACCAACATGGTGCGCGTCGTGCCCGCGAATACGCCCGGCGCGAAGGACGCGAAACTGCGCTACCAAAAGTGCGGCGAGGCGGGGGAGCTGACGCTGGTGCGCGTCCGCCTGTTTACGGGCAGAAGCCATCAAATCCGCGTGCAGCTTTCTCATGCCGGTTTGCCGATCTGGGGCGATGCGCGTTATGGCGGCGGCAGACCCGGCGAGCAGATCGCCCTCTGGGGTGCGCATCTGGGGCTGATTCACCCGACGAAGAAGGAAGAAATGCACTTTGACGCGCTCCCGCCGATGGACGCGCAGCCGTGGAAACGGTTTGACGCGGAGATTTGGACAAAAGAAAGTAAAATCTGCCTGTGAGCGGGAAGAAAAGGCGGAGCCTATTCGTATATATGATGGAAGTGCGTTTGAGAGGCGTATAAGAGGCGGCTGCACTTTGAAACTGCTTTTTCTTTAAGTTTAAGCGTCGAGGGTTACGACGGGCTTCCGCCCGTACCTGCCTGAGGGAGTATATTCCTCGGATTCCCTTCTTCGCTTCGCGCTTATAGTTTTTGAATTTGTATGTGGGAAATCCAAGAACCTCAGGTTCTTGGCGAGGATTGGGGCAGAGCCCCGACATCACCCCGACGTACCCAATCGGAGGCTTTTCATGAAGAACATCATCACCCTGTTGCTGGCTCTGGTTTTGCTGCTCGGCGCGTGCGCGCTGGCGGATGACCGCGCGGATATGCTCGTCGCGGCGGCCGTCAACGAGCTGGGCTATTCCGCGACAAAGGGCGGTTACAGCAAATACGGCGAGTGGGGCGGCAGCGCCTACGGCGAATGGTGCTCGGAGTTTGTTTCCTGGTGCGTGAATTTCGCTGACGAATACTATGGCACGTCCATGCTTGGCAGCGATTATCCCTTGCAGACCAGCTGCGAGGGCGGCTCGATGTGGTATAAGGAGCGGGGCCGATATGTCACGGTGAACGGCGGTCTGCGAGGCGAGGAAGGCCAGTTCTATCTGAGCGACGGCGTTTCCGTCGCGGACAGGCCGTATATCCCGCAGAAGGGCGACCTCATCTATATCGAATGGTACAAGTATAACCGCCTCGACCACGTCGGCATTGTCGAAATGGTCACGCAGGACGCGGACGGCACGTATTACGTCCACACCATTGAGGGCAACAACCACATCCTCGGCCCGACGCCGGCCGTCGTGCAGCGCTATACCTATCGGCTGGACGACGATTCCATCCGCGGCTACGGCGTTTTACAGGAAGGGCTGGTCGGCTGGGAGCTGGGCATGGGTTCTTCCGGTTCTCAGGTCATCGCGCTGCAAAAGAACCTGAAGGAGCTGGGCTATTACGACGGCGACTGCGCCGGCAAGCTGGGCAAGGCGACCGTGGAAGCCATCAAGAAGTTCCAGAAAGCCAGCGGCCTGGAGCAGACCGGCACGGCGGACTGGGAAACCCAGAAATCCATGAACGAACAGCTCGAAGACATTCGCGCGGACGCGGCGGCCCAGGCTGAGGCCGCCGCGCAGGCCAAAGTACAGGAAAATCTGGAAGCGGCCAAGGAAGCCATTCAATCTTCGTGGTTCGGCGAATTCGACCCGGAGGATGAAGAAACGGCCTGGGCGCGGCTCACTGCGGACATCACTGTCTTGGGCACGGATCAGAAGGAGAAGATTTATCTTTCTGATGCGCCGAACGGCAAGCGCAAGACGTATGACGAGGGCCGCGGCTTTTTTTATGGCGCGTCGGTCGCCGTCAAGGTGCTCGACGAGCAGGATGGCTGGACAAAAATCGAAGCCTATAACGACCGGGACGAGCTGGAACAGGGCTGGGTGAAATCCAGCCGAATCCGCACCGTCACGCCGAACGAGACATACGGCATCATTGTGGATAAGATGACCCAGAGGCTGTATCTCTACAAGGATGGCAGGCTGCTGACCACGCTGCTCTGCTCCACGGGCACGATCGGCGGCGGCAATTCGCCCATCAACGAGACGGCCAGCGGCGAGTTTCTGCTGTGCAGCTGGACGGGCGGTTTCTGGTCGGGCAACCTGTACTGCGATCAGGCGATCCGCTTCAACGGCGGCGATCTGCTGCATATGGTGCCCGCGATTTACTCCGGCGGCATGGATGCAAACGGCAATCCCGTCGGCGATGCGAACTATGATATCTGCGAAAGCGCATTGGGACGCCGCGCGTCGCACGGCTGTGTGCGCGTGCAGCGGCAGGCCAACGCGGACGGATACAGCCACACGTGGCTGTGGAACAACCTGCGCGGGCAGAAAAACGTCAAAATCATCATCTGGGATGACGACGGGCGCAAACTGACGGAGACGGATGCTTCCACGCCGATGTATTACAACAAGAACGGCGGCAAAAAATATCATACCAACGCGCGCTGTTCGAGCGTCAAGAGCAGATATCTGCCGCTGTCGGCCATCACCTACGGCGATTTGAGCAGCTATCCGTACACCCAGCTTTCCCCGTGTACCACGTGCGGCGCGCCGGAGAGGCCGGAGGTTGTTTCCGCGTGGAACAGCGTGATTGACGAAGCCTATGCCGAGCTGGGGCTGACGGGCGAAAAATAAGCAAGTAAAACTTAAAAAAATCGGTATGTTTGCCGCTACACAAAAGAAGGTTTCCGTGATATAATATCAGAGTTTGCGCGTCGCGCAGACTCTTTTTTGTAAAGATAGGAAATTACAGCAAATTAGCCGCGTATGCAAACGCTTGAGTTTTTTCGAACTTTGGCGGAAGCGAGAGCGGCCTCAGGCCGCTTTTTTGTACGCTTTAAAAGCAAGGGTTCAAGCTGCCGCGATGCGATGCCGGATTTTGCACTGAAAATCGAGAATCTAACCTAAATGGGGGGTGCTGAGGGGCTGGGTCTCGCAGGCTCCCTTCTTCGCTTTGCGGCAGTTTCAACAAAAGATTCAGGAGGAAGAACATGTCTTTGAAATCCGTCAAAATCCCCGGCGTGGGGATGCGCAACGTCAAGACCGCATTGGCGGCGGCTTTCTGCGCGTTCATCTATTACTTTTTTGACCGCAGTCCGGCGTTTGCCTGCATCGGTGCCATCTTCGGCATGGGCTCGGATATGGAGGACTCCCGCAAGAACGGCGGAAATCGTCTGTTCGGCACGCTGATCGGCGGTCTGCTGGGCATGGTGCTTTTCCGTCTGTACCTGTTCATAGAGCCGACCGGAAAATACACGCTTTGGCTGGTTCCGCTGACGTTCATCGGAACGGTCATTTTGATCGTGCTTTGCCAGATGTTCTGGGTCGGCGGCGTGCAGCCCGGCGGCGTTGTGCTGTGCATTCTGCTGTTCAATACGCCGGTAGCTACCTACATCAGCTATGCGCTCAACCGTATTTTGGATACGACTATCGGCGTGCTTGTCGCGTGGGCGGTCAGCTACATTTTCCCGCGCGGATGGATGGAAATGTGGAAAGAGCGCATCAAGGCGCATCGCGCCGCAAAATAAAGCGGCGTCGGCGTATTCCTGTATAGGATATTTATATGTGTGTTGTTGACAAAAAAAGCGCATCATAGTATCATGAAAGCCTCTTTGGAGGATACTTGGATGAATAAAAAAATGAAGAAGGACGTGAAGCTCAGTCCGTCGGCGATAATCGCAGTCGGGTTTCTGCTCCTGATTCTGACGGCGACGCTGCTGCTCATGCTGCCCATCTCCGCGCAGAACAGGCAGTCTACGCCGCTGCTGACCTCGCTGTTTACGGCGACGAGCGCGGTCTGCGTGACGGGTCAGGCACTGGTGGACACCGGAACGCATTGGTCGCTCTTTGGACAGGTCGTGCTGATTGTGGCGATTCAAATCGGCGGCTTAGGCGTGATGACGCTGATGGCACTGGTTTCCATGGCACTGGGCAAGAGAATCGGTCTGCGCCAACGAACGCTGCTTCAGGAGAGCGTCGCATCGTTTCAGGTCGGCGGCATCGTTCGTCTGGTGCGCTTTGCGATGCGGGGAACAGCGGTCGTCGAGGGCTGCGGCGCGGTGCTGCTGAGCTTTCGTTTCGTGCCGATGCTCGGCTGGGCGAAGGGCATTTGGTACGGCGTGTTTCATTCGATTTCCGCATTCTGCAACGCGGGCTTTGACCTGATGGGACCGATATCGGGAGAGTTTACGTCGCTGGAATCCTTTGTCGGCGATCCGTTTGTCAACGGGGTTGTCATCATGCTGATTCTGCTTGGCGGGCTGGGCTTCTTCGTTTGGGAAGACCTGTTCAAAAACCGCCTGCATTGGAAGAAGCTGCGCCTGCATACCCGCGTGGCTTTGACGCTGGCGGCGGTGCTGGTGGTTGTGCCGAGCCTGTTCTTCTTCTTTACGGAAAAGAACGCTTCTATGGCGGGGCTGCCGCTGGGCACGCGCATTTGGGCAAGCGCTTTTTCCGCGGTCACGCCAAGAACGGCGGGCTTTGACACCGTGCCGACCGGAGAACTCAGTCCGGCAGGCGGTCTTATGACGCTGATTCTGATGATGACGGGCGGCAACTCCGGCTCGACGGCGGGCGGCGCAAAGACGACGACCATCCTGCTCGTGCTGCTGACGGCGGCGTCCATACTCAAGGGCGAGGAGAATGTGCACATCTTCGGCAGGCGCATCGAAAACGACCTGCTTCGCCGCGCCTGTTCGATCGTCGTGGTATATTTTACGATGGGCATGCTGGCGACGCTCGCCATCTGTGCCGTTCAGCCGGAGTTCACCCTTCAGCAGGTGCTGATTGAGGTTTTTTCCGCCATTGACACGGTAGGCTTGACGACAGGCATCACGCGCGATTTGAACACGTTCTCACGCATTGTCATCATTATGCTGATGTATGCCGGCAGGCTGGGCAGCATGACGTTCATCATTTTGTTGACCCGCAGAAAACCGCCCGCACCGGTGCAGTATCCGACGGACAAGGTGATTATCGGATGATGCGTTTGGAGACTGGGGTTGTGATGGGGTTGCCACTCCGGGAAACTCGCATAGGGGCGCTGTCCTCTGCCTGCGGCAGACGCGCCCGCTTCGCGAACGCGCAAGCGCTCCTTGCGATTTCCGCCATGCTGAATCCCGCACAGCGGGCGCATGGCTACAATCCCAAACCCGCCTGGGGACCAATCCCCAGACCCCTTCTCCGCTTCGCGGCGGTTTAAAGTCATGTAACAGTTTCCTCATCAGCTATCGCAAAGCGACAGCGCAGTGGGAAATCCAAGAACCTCAGGTTCTTGGTGAGGTTTGGGGCAAAGCCCCAAAAAAGGAGTTTGCAATGAAGTCCATTTTGATTATCGGTCTGGGACGCTTTGGCCGCCATCTGTGCCGAAAATTCATGAGCCTCGATAATGAGGTGATGATCGTTGATCGCGACGAGGCGGCGGTCAGTGCGCTGGCCGACGAGGTGACCAGCGCGCAGATTGCCGATTGCACCGATGAAAACGCGCTGCGCGCGCTTGGCGTAAAGAACTTCGATCTCTGTTTTGTCTGCATCGGGTCGGACTTCGCCAGCAGCCTGCTGATCACCTCCATGCTCAAGGAGATGGGCGCGGCGCGCGTGGTTGCCAAGGCCGCGCGGGACGTGCATGCCAAGCTGCTGCTGCGCAACGGCGCGGACGAGGTCGTCTATCCTGAACGGGACAGCGCGGAACGCCTTGCGACCCGCCTGAGCGCACGGAATGTATTTGATTATATCGAGCTGACGGACGAATACTCCATCTACGAGATTCCGCCGCTTGACAGCTGGGTCGGACGCAGTGTGCGCGATGTGGATGTGCGAAACAAATACCACATTAACATTCTGGCTGTCAAGGAGGATGGCGCGCTCAAGCCCCTGCCCGGCGGCGATTACCGTTTCACCGGGCGGGAACATCTGCTCGCGATGGCGGCGCGGGAGGACGCGAAGAAGCTGCTGCGGAAGATTTGATGAAATCGGATACATTTTGACAATTTATCCATGAAATCCGCGCAAGGTTCTTGCAAAGCGCCGGGCGGTATGATATACTGACATCAATCTGATTGGAGGATTCTGACCATGACGAACTTCTCTTTCGTGCGATTTAGCGGCTATACCGTCTGTGGGCATAGTCTTGCTGTCGTGCGCGCATGAGAAGGCGTTGGGTGAATCTTTCGCCGGGCTGAAACGATTTTTCAGGCCCCTGCCACACCATGGCGGGGGTCTTTTTCTATCCGATTGGGCCTCCGTTTGTATGAAAAGAAAGCGAGGAAAACGATTATGATTATCATCATGAAACCGCAGGCCACCGAGGAACAGATTGGAAGCCTCTGCCACGATTTAAGCCGGCAGGGCATGCAGGTTCAGCGCAACGCGGGCGTGGATTGCACGGTGCTGGGCGTGCTGGGCGATGTGGCCCGTCTCGATCCGCACGACTTTTTGATTCAGCCGGGCGTTGAGCGCGTGATGCCGGTTTCCGAGCCGTTTAAAAAGGCAAACCGCAAATTCCATCCGACGGACAGCGTCATCGATTGCAGCGGCGTGAAGGTCGGCGGGCGCAAGCTGGCGCTGTTCGCCGGCCCGTGCTCGGTCGAGAATTACGACCAGATTACCGATACGGCGCTCAAGGTGCGCGCCGGCGGCGCAAACATCCTGCGCGGCGGCGCGTATAAGCCGCGCACGTCGCCCTATGCGTTCCAGGGATTGAAGCTGGAAGGCCTTGCCCTTTTGGAGCAGGCCAAGGAGCTGACGGGCATGCCCATCTGCACGGAAATCATGAGCCCGAAGCTGGTGGAGGAATTTGACCGCCGTGTGGATGTGATTCAGGTCGGCGCGCGCAACATGCAGAACTTCGATCTGCTGACCGAGCTGGGGCAGACCCACAAGCCGATTCTGCTCAAGCGCGGCTTGTCCGCGACGATCAACGAATGGCTGATGAGCGCGGAATACATCATGGCGGCGGGCAATCCGAACGTCATCCTCTGCGAGCGCGGCATCCGCACGTTCGAGACTTACACGCGCAACACGCTCGATCTGTCGGCGGTTCAGGCGGTCAAGCGCCTGAGCCATCTGCCGGTGATCGTCGATCCCTCCCATGCGACGGGCCTGAATTGGATGGTGGAGCGCATGTCGCTGGCGGCGATTGCGGCGGGTGCGGACGGCCTGATTATCGAGGTGCATAATAATCCGCCCAAGGCGCTTTGCGACGGCGCGCAGAGCCTCACGCCGGATCAATACGCGCAGCTGGTCGGTAAAATCAGCGCGCTTGCGCCTATCGTGGAGAGAACTTTATAAAATGAGAGAAGAGTTAAAGCGGGAGGTGCAGGAACCTCAGGTTCCTGCCGGAGTTTGAGGCTGAGCCTCAAGCGTAACCCCTTTCCGTAAAGAGGTTGAGCGTTATGAAAATTATGTTTATCGGTCTGGGACTCATCGGCGGCAGCATGGCGATGGCGCTGGAAGGCTATCCCGATTTGGAGTGCTATGCCGTGGACGGCGACGAGCCGACGCGGCTGGAAGCGCTGGGGCGAAATGTCGTCCGCGCGGCGTGGCCGAACGCCGACGACGCGCCGATCGAGGATATGGATATCGTCGTCATCTGCCTGCATCCGGAAGCGGCGGCAGACTTTGTGCGTCGCCAGGCGGGGCGCATCAAGCCGGGCGCGCTGCTGACGGATGTCTGCGGCGTGAAACGGCCGCTTTTTGAGGCGGTGGGTCAGGTGGAAAACCGGCAATTCATCTATCTGGGCGGTCATCCGATGGCGGGACGGGAGCGCGGCGGTTTTGCGCACGCGACGGCGGATTTGTTCCGCGGCGCGCACTACATCCTCACGCCGGACGCGGACGTGCCGCAGGAGAGCATCCATCTGTTGGAACAGCTGGTGACGTTCATGGGCTGCGCGGACGTGGTCTTTTCCGACCCTGCGGCGCACGACGAGCGGATCGCCTACACCAGCCAGCTGATGCATGTGATGGCGCTTGCGCTCTGCGACCAGCATCTTCTGTTTGACAGCTATGGGTTTGAAGGCGGCTCGTTCCGCGGCGCGACGCGTGTGGCGGCGCTCGACCCGAAGCTCTGGTGCGAACTGTTTTGGGCGAACAGGGAGACGCTTGCGGATTTGACGGACGAACTGATCGAGCGGCTGTCGGAATACAGCGCGCTTTTGCACGGCGGCGACCGCGCGGCGCTGCTGGAACGGCTGACGGTTTCCAGCGACCGTAAGAAGAAATTCGACACGCTGCGCGGTTTGGACGAGAGCCAAAAGCCGTTGTTTAAGTAAAAGCAGGGGAAAAAGAGGAAACAATGGGGCTTCGCTTCAAACCCCAGTCGGAACCGGAGGTTCCGACACCTCCCGAATTGTTTATCGCTGCGCGATAAACGGAGAACGTTTTCTTCATTCGCGAAACGGATGAAAAGGGGAAGGTACAGGGAACTCAGTTCCCTGTCGGGGGCAGAGCCCCAAAGCCCCCAAGGAGGAAATCTATGCCTATCGTAAAAGTTAAAGCGCCGGAACAGGCGAGCGCCTATGACATCCACATCGGTCACGGACTGCTCAAAAACGCTGCGACGCTGCTGGCCATGTGCCGCGGACGGCGGGCGATGATTGTGACGGATGAAAACGTCGCGCCGCTGTATCTGGATACGCTGAAAGCGCAGCTGGAATTGGCGGGGGCACAGACGCATGCGTTCATTCTGCCCGCGGGCGAAACGACCAAGTGTATGGCGCAGCTTGAACGCATCTATGACGCACTGATTGACGCGCACATCACGCGCAAGGATTTCGTGATTGCGCTGGGCGGCGGCGTGGTCGGCGATATCACGGGGTACGCGGCCTGCACCTATCTGCGCGGGGCGCGCTTCATTCAGGTTCCGACAACCCTTTTGGCGCAGGTGGATTCCTCCGTCGGCGGCAAGGTGGCGGTCAATCACCCACGCGGCAAGAACCTGCTCGGCGCGTTTTATCAGCCGGAGCTGGTGCTCATCGACTGCGACACGCTGCGAACGCTGGACGCGCGGCAGGTCGGCGCGGGGCTGGGCGAGGTCATCAAATACGGCTGCATCGCGGATAAGGCGCTGTTTGAAACCATCGAGCGGCTGGGTTCGCGCGCGGCGCTCATGCCCAGGCTGGATGAAATCGTCGCGCGGTGCTGTGCCATCAAGGCGCGCTATGTGCATGAAGACCCGCACGACCACGGTGTCCGCATGCAGTTGAACTTTGGCCATACGCTGGCGCATGCGTTGGAAAACACGATGGGGTACGGCGTGCTGCTGCACGGCGAAGCGGTTTGCATCGGCATGGTCGCAGCGGCAAAGTGGGGCGAGACGCTGGGCGTGACCCCGGAGGGCACAAGCGCGCGCATCGAGCGGGTGCTGAAAGCTTACGATCTGCCGACCGAGCGCGACGCGGGCCTGACGCGCGCACAGCTGGCCGCGACGATGGCGCTGGATAAAAAGGCCGAGGGCGACGGCGTGCGCTGTGTGATTTTGACGGAAATCGGCGCATGCACGGGCGTGGTGATTGAAAGCGGCAAATTGGCGGAGATGCTGTAAAGGGGTGACGTTGGGCTGCCGCCCAAACCTGCTTGGGGATTTCATCCCCAAACCTCATCTTTGCTTCGCACTTATGGATTAAATCGATGGAATAGATGGATTGCAAAGCAATCCATCCAGGAGGGAAATCCAAGAACCTCAGGTTCTTGGTGGGGTTTGGGGCAACGCCCCAAAAAGGAATGATGACGGATGAATAAAACGGTTGAGCCGAAAACGTTGAGCGGCGGGCTTCGGGTTCTGCCCAGCAAGTCTGCGTCGCATCGCGCGGTGATGATGGCCGCAATGGCGGAGGGAAAGACGCAGCTTGAGCCGCTTCAGCTCTCCAAAGATATCAGCGCGACGTTGGCCTGTGCGCAGGCGCTCGGTCTGACGCGCGGCGCGGCGATTGCGGAGAGTGAAACCGAGGGGTTTGTCCGCGCGGAAATCTGGGGCGGCGGCGAAGGCACAAAGCGCGCTTTGCGCGAACTGGACTGCGGCGAATCCGGCTCGACGCTGCGCTTTTTCATTCCGCTGGCGCTTGACGGGCGCGGGCCGGTGCGCTTTGTCGGCCACGGACGGCTGATGCAGCGGCCGTTGACGGTTTATGAAAAGCTGTTTGCGCCGCTGGGCGTTTCATGGAATCAGAAGGGCGACGCGCTGACGGTGGAGGGCGCGCTGCAAAGCGGGCGGTTTGAACTGCCCGGCGACGTGAGCAGCCAGTTTATCACCGGGCTGCTGCTCGCCCTGCCGAGGCTCGCGGGCGACAGCGAAATCGTCGTCACCACGCCGCTGGAATCCCGCGCGTATGTGGAATTGACGCGCAAAGTGCAGCGCGATTTCGGCGTGGTCAGCGAATGGCGGGCGAATGGGCAGACGCTTTTTGTCCCCGGCGGACAGCGGATCGCGTCGCCCGGAAATCTGCATATCGAGGGCGATTGGAGCCATGCGGCGTTTTATCTGGCGGCGGGGGCAATCGGGCGCGGCGAAATCCGCCTGACCGGGCTTGACCCGCACAGCGCGCAGGGCGACCGCGCGATGGTCGAAATTCTGCGCGACATGGGCACGGAGATCCGCTGGGAGGGAGAAACGCTCGTCTCCCGCGCATCGAAGCTGCACGGTCTGCGCGTGGATTGCGCACAGGTGCCCGATCTTGTGCCGATTCTGGCCGTGGCGATGGCGGCGGCCGAAGGCGAGAGCCGCATCACGGGCGCGGCGCGGCTGCGCATCAAGGAGAGCGACAGGCTCAGCGCGATGGCGGCGGCGCTGACGGCGGCGGGCGCCGACGTTTCCGAACTGCCGGACGGACTGATTATCCGCGGCGGAAAAAGGCTGCACGCGGCGAAAATCGAGGGCTGTAACGACCACCGCATCGTAATGGCGATGACCATGGCCAGCGAGATCGCCGACGGCGAACTGACGATCACGGACGCGGAAGCGACGGCCAAATCCGCCCCTGCGTTCTGGCGCGAATTTGAGCATTTGGGAGGGCTGGCGCGATGAGGGCGAACTTCGGCGAACATTTCAAGCTGACGATTTTCGGCGAGTCCCACGGCCCGGCTATCGGCGTGGTGCTCGACGGTTTGCCTGCCGGCGCGCAGATCGACGAAACCTATATCGCCAGACAGATGGCGCGGCGTGCGCCTGGCAATGATCCGACGGCCACGGCGCGGAAGGAGGCCGACGCGGTGCGCGTGCTCTCCGGCGTGCTTGGCGGGCGGGCGACGGGCGCGCCGCTCTGCGCGATGATCGAAAACACGAACACGCGATCCGGCGACTATCAAAACATTGCGTCGAGCATGCGTCCCGGTCATGCGGATTACGCGGGCTATGTCAAATATCGCGGCATGAACGACCCGCGAGGCGGCGGGCATTTTTCGGGCAGACTGACCGCGCCGCTGGTGTTTGCGGGCAGCGTGGCGCGGCTGCTCCTCAGGGAAAAGGGTGTGACCATCGGCGCGCACATTGCCGCGATTGCGGGAGAGCGGGACGCGCGGTTTGACCCGGTAAACGTGGATGCCTGGACGCTGGACAGGCTGGCGAAAAGCCGTTTTCCGCTTTTGCAGCCCGACAAGGAAGCGGCCATGCGCGAAGCGGTTGCGGCCGCGCGCGCGGAGAAAGACAGCGTCGGCGGCGTGATCGAGTGCGCGGCGGTCGGCGTGCGTGCGGGCGTCGGTTCGCCGTTTTTCGGCTCGGTGGAAAGCGTGGTCAGCCAGCTGGCATTTTCCGTTCCGGCGGTGAAAGCGATTGAGTTTGGCGACGGCATGGCGTTTGCGGACATGCGCGCCAGCGCGGCGAACGACGCCATGCGCATGGACGGGGACAACGTGGTCTGCGAAAGTAATCACAACGGCGGGATTACGGGCGGCATCACAAACGGCATGCCAGTGATTTTCCGCGCGGCGATCAAGCCCACGCCCTCCATCGCGCAGGCGCAGCGGACGATTGACATCGCCAAACGCGAGAACGCTGTTTTGGAGATCGCCGGGCGGCACGACCCGTGCATTGTGCCGCGTGCGGTGGTGGTGCTGGAGAGCATTTTGGCGATTGCGCTTTGCGAATTGATGATGGACGACGCGGCGCAGCGGGCGCTGGAAGAATAACGCCTTCCGCTTCGCTTCGCTCAGCACCTCCCTCAGGGAGGGAGGCTTTTGGTATAAGCAACAACGGCAGGAGAATAAAGCCTCCCTCTTCGAGGGACAGCGAATCTGCTGCCGCCTGTGGCGGAAACAGGCAGATAAGCTGCCGTAGGTTGGCTGCCGGAGGCAGACGGAAGGAGTTTGCACATGAGAGACTTGGAAAACTGCCGACAGGAAATTGACGAAATCGACGCGGAGCTGGTACGCCTGTTCGAGCGGCGCATGGGCGTCTGCCGTGACGTGGCGCTCTACAAGCAGGCGCATTATATGGACATCCTGAACGCGGCGCGGGAGGAGGCCGTGCTCAAATCCCGCGCGCAGCAGGCAGGCGATCCGGCGCTGGCGCAGAGCGTGATGGCGCTGTTCACGGAGATCATGCGTCTCTCCCGCGAGGAGCAGCGGCGCTATCTGGAAGAACAGACGGAAACCAAGCGGATTGCGTACAGCGGCGTGCCGGGCGCGTACAGCGAGTGCGCGGTGGTCGGTTTCTTTGGCGACGACTGCGAGCGCGTAAATTTCAAGACGTTTGAAGAGGTCTTTGCCGCTGTGGCGGACGGCAAGGCGCGTTACGGCGTGGTGCCGGTGGAAAATTCGTCTTCCGGCTCGATCAACGACGTTTACGACCTGCTGGGCAAATACGCCTGCCACATCGTCGGCGAACAGCTCGTGCGCGTGGAGCACTGCCTGCTGGGCGTGCCGGGCGCAAAGGTGGATGAGATTACGCATGTTTTCAGCCACGAGCAGGGCTTTGCCCAGTGCCCGAAATTCCTCGGCGAACACCCGGCCTGGGTCACCACGCCGTATTTCAACACGGCCATCGCCGCGCGCCATGTGGCCGAGATGGGCGATAAACACTGTGCGGCGATTGCGTCCCGGCTGGCGGCGAAGCACTACGGGCTTGAAATTCTCGCGCCGGATATCCACACGTTTGACGGCAACCACACGCGGTTTATCGTCGTCAGCGCGTCGCCCACGCCCATCGGCATTCCGGATAAGGCGACCGTCACCTTCACTTTGCGCCATGAGCGCGGCACGCTGATGCGCGCGCTGTCCAGCTTTGTGGCGATGGGCATGAATATGACGCATATCGAGTCACGCCCGCTGCACAACTCCAACTGGGAATACTGCTTCTATGTCGATCTGACGGGCAATCTGCGCGACAGCAACCTCGGCGTGTTGATGGGTTCGCTTCAGGGCGATTGCGAGAACTGCCGTCTGTTGGGCGTGTATCAGGCTGCGCGGGAGGACGCCCATGTGTAAGCCGATTCTGCTCATCGGCATGATGGGATGCGGCAAGAGCACGATTGGGTGGCTGCTCGCCGGACGGATGGGCCTGCCGCTCATCGATTTGGACGAAGAAATCGCGCGCGCGGCGGGCAGGTCCATCCCCGAAATCTTTGCCGAGGAAGGGGACGCGGGTTTCCGCCTGCACGAAACGGCGGCGCTTGGGCGCGCGCTGGACGCGGGCGAAGCGGTGATCGCGACGGGCGGCGGCATCGTTACGCGGGAAGAAAACATCCGCATGATGCGCGAAAAGGGCGTCGTTGTCTGGCTCTGCCGGCCGCTGGAGGATATGATCGCCGACGTTCGGCAGGACACGCGCCCCAATCTGGCGGGCGATAAGGAAGAACGCATGCGCACGCTGTACGCGCAGCGAGCGCACCTGTATGAAGCGGCGGCTCATCTGCAATTCGACAATCGCATGCCGCCCAGAGAAGCGGCGAAGATGCTGGAAAAGCTGTTGACGGAGAGAAAAAAATGACCTTATTCATGCTGGCCGCCTACGGTTTTATCTGCGCGGCGGTTTATCATCTCTGCCCGGCCCAAATCCGCTGGGCGGTTTTGCTGCTGGCGAGCTACGGCTTTTACGCGTCGCGGAGCCTTGCGGGGTTGCCGTTCATCCTGCTGACGACGGTTTCCACGTGGCTGGCCGCGCTGGTTATCGCCCAAATCGGCGAAAACGGCAAAGCCCAAACCAATGCGGCGGACAGGAAACGGAAAAAAGCGATCAAGGCGCAGACCAGGCGCAGACAACGCGCGGCGATGCTCGCGGCGCTTTTGCTTAATTTCGGCCTGCTGGCGGCGCTCAAATATACGGACGACGTGCGCGGCTGGTTCGGCGCGTCGCCGCTTGGGCTGCTGCTGCCGCTGGGCATCAGCTTTTACACGTTTCAGTCGATGGGCTATCTGCTGGATGTGTACAACGGCAAATATGCGCCGCAGAAAAACCTGGCGCGGTTTGCGCTGTTCGTCTCGTTTTTTCCCCAGCTGATTCAGGGGCCGATCGGGCGCTATGATCAGCTGGAAAAACAGCTTGAAAGCGGCGGGCATGTCAATGTGCCGCGCGCGTTTTTGCTGATGTTGTGGGGGTTATTCAAAAAGATGGTCGTCGCAGATCGCGCTTTGGCGGCGGTCTGCGCTGTGTTTGACGCGCCGGGCGGCACATGGGGCGGCGCGATGGCCGTTGTCGGCGTTTTGGCGTACTCCGTGCAGCAATACTGCGATTTTTCCGGCGGCATCGATTTGGTTGCAGGCATAGCGGAATTGTTCGGCATTCGTCTGGCGGAGAATTTCCGGCGGCCGTATTTTGCGGTTTCGCTGGGCGATTTCTGGCGCAGATGGCATATCAGCCTGGGCGCATGGATGCGGGATTATGTATTCTATCCCTTTGCGCTCTGCAAGCCGGTCGCGCGCCTGTCCAAAGCGGCGAAGGGGCGCTTCGGCGCGGCGTTTGCGCGTGCGCTTCCGGCGGCGCTGGGCAACATCCTCGTGTTTACGCTGGTCGGCGTATGGCACGGGGCGACGAGCAACTACATCCTCTGGGGCCTTTACAACGGCGTGATTTTGGCGTTGACGGCGTTGCTTGAACCGAGGGTGAAGCGGATGAACGAGCGCTGTCCGCGGCTGACGGGTTCGCGGGGCTTTCATGTCTTCCGCGTCCTGCGGACGTTTATCATCGTCAACATCGGCTGGTTCTTTGACCGATGCGCGACGGCGGGCGATGCGGTGCGGATGATGGGCAGCATTTTGACAACGCCGCGTTTGGAACAGGTCAGCCTTGTGAACCTCGGCCTTTCACCGCTGGACGCGCGGATTTTGGCGGCGGGCGTTCTGCTGTTGTTCATCGTTTCGCTTTTGGGCGAGAGCGGCAGGGATGTTCGCGGCTGGCTCGCCGCGCGCGCTCTGCCGATCCGATGGGCGGTGATGATCGGCGCGGCAGTCGTCATTCTGCTTACCGGCGTTTGGGGAAGCGGTTTCAGCGAAGCGAGCTTTATCTATTTCAATTTTTAGGGAGAGGAAGATTGGGGACGCTGCCCCAAACCCTGCCGGAAACCTGAGGTTTCTGGACTTCCCGCTCTATGGATTGCTATGCAATCCATAGGGAAAAAGGTTGGAAGAGAAAAGAGGAAAACACATGGGAAAAAGGATTTTGAAAGTCGTTGCGTTCTGCATGCTGCTTTTTGGCGTCGTCGCGGGGATAAGCAGACTGGTTGAGCGCAAGGAAAGCCGGCAGAAGATGCAGCCGTTTCTTGACCGCACGGGGGAATACGACGTGCTGTTCCTCGGCGACAGCATCATGAACACGGGCGTTTTCCCGATGGAAATGTGGGAAAAAAACGGCATTGCGGGCTACAACATCGCCAGTTATGGCAACACGCTCCCCATCACGTATTGGGCGCTGCAAAATGCGCTGGACTATGCGAAGCCGAAGCTGGTTGTGCTGGATGTGCAGGGCGTGAGCAAGAGCTACAAGCTCTCCGGAAACAGCAGCGATGTACACACGGCGTTTGACTGTTACTCGATTTCCAAGACCAAAATCGAAGCTCTCGACGATTTGATGGATGATCCGAACGCAGTGGATGACGACGGCGTGGCCTATGTGGACATGAAGTGGGAATATCTGTTCACGCTGGGCAAGTATCACGCGCGCTGGAGCGAACTGACGGATACGGATTTTCACCCCGTTTACAACAGGGAGAAGGGCGCGAAAAGCGTCATCGCCGTGGCGGACGTCGGAGATTACGACCTGATCGATGAGGATATGGCGACGGAAGAGAGCGGGCAGACGGGCTTTGTCTATCTGCGAAAGATCATCGAGGATTGTCAGGCGCGGGGGATCGACGTGCTGCTGGTGCATCTGCCGTATCCGGCGAACGAGCAGCAGCAGATGGACGCGAACGCCGTCGCATATATCGCGGAAGATTACGGGTTGAACTACATCGATTTTGTGAGCATGGATCAGGTAGCCGATTATGCGACGGATTGTTTTGACGCGCACGAGCATTTGAACCCCTCCGGCGCGCGCAAGGTTTCGGATTATCTGGGACGGTATATCACAGAGCATTACGATGTGGACGACCATCGCGGGGATGCGGTATACACGGCCTGGGCGGACGATGCGGCGGCTTACCGCGAAAAGAAACGGACGGACTTTGAGCGTCAAAGCGATTTGGCCAGCGCGCTGATGTTGCTGCACGACGACGATTTCGCCTGCACAGTGACGGTCGGCGCGGGAAATGCGCTGTTTGAAAACGAGAAGCTGATGACCCTGATGCAGAACATCGCGCGGGAACATGTCTTTGAGGAAGACCTGTTCGCCAAGTGGTCCAACAGCCTTTTCCCGCTGGAACGGCTGGACGAGGCGGCGCAGAGCGGCCAAAGCTATGCTGCGGCGATCAACCGGGCGGCGGGGGAGATTACAGAAACCGTCGGCGCGGATGTGCCGGAAGGCGTGCATATCACCCTGAGCGACCCGATCAGCGGGGAGACGCTCTGCGAGAAGGAGTTCTTTTCCCTGTAACGGCCTGCATTTTCCGCATGCGCATTGATTGACAAACGGGGACGCGGAGAGTATAATCATAGAATATCGCAGTATGCCCGAAAACAGCCTTTTCGGGCGCTCGTTTTGCCGCGCTTTTGAGGGCGCGCAAAGAAAAGGAGAGATTGAGTTATGTCTGATACCAAGCATGTGGTTGTTACTCGCGAAGGCCTTCAGCGCATGAAGGAAGAGCTTGAATACAAAGAGACTACTGAAAAAATGAAGGTCGCCGAGCAGCTGAAAGTTGCGATTTCCTACGGCGACTTGAGCGAGAACGCCGAATACGACGCAGCGAAGAACGATCAGGCCGTGCTGGAGCAGCGCATCACCGAGCTGAAAGCGATGATCGAGAACGCCGTCGTCGTGGACGAGAGCAAGATCAGCACGGACGTCGTCGGTTTCGGCACGCGCGTGACCATCGTTTACGAAGACGAACCCGATGACGAAGAGACGTATACCATTGTTGGCACGTCTGAATCCGATCCGGCCAACGGCAAGCTCTCCAACGAGTCCCCGGTTGGCGAGGCGCTCATCGGCGCGCATGTCGGCGAAACCGTGACCGCCCAGACCCCCGGCGGCCCGCTGCGCATCAAGGTCATTGAAATCACCCTGTAATTGATAGAAGAGACAGAAAGAGGAATCCATCGTGGCAGAAGAGTTTGAAAAGCCGCAGTACAGCGAGCAGGAGCAGATTCGCCGCGCCAAGCTGGCGAAATACTGCGAAGAGGGACGCGATCCCTACACCATCACCCGCTTTGACCGCACCCATACGTCCACCGAAATCCTGAACAATTTTGACGCGCTGGAAGGCAAGACTGTCCGGATTGCGGGCCGCATGATGAGCCGCCGGATCATGGGCAAGGCGTCTTTCGTTCACATGATGGACGGCGACGGCCAGATTCAGGCGTATGTGCGCCGCGAAGACGTGGGCGAGGACGTGTACGCCGATTTCAAGACGATGGATATCGGCGATATCCTCGGCATCGAGGGCATCGTTTTCCGCACCAAGACGGGTGAGGTGTCCATTCACGCCAACAGCCTGACGCTGCTGAGCAAGTCTCTGCGCGTGCTGCCGGAGAAGTGGAACGGTCTGCGCGACCAGGATATGCGCTATCGTCAGCGCTATGTCGATACCATTGTCAATCCGGAGGTCAAGGACACGTTCATCAAGCGCAGCCAGATTCTCAAGGCGCTGCGTGAGTTCCTCGACGCAAAGGGCTTCCTGGAGGTCGATACGCCGGTTCTTCAGACGATCGAAATCGGCGCAAATTCCCGCTCGTTTGTGACGCATCACAACGCGCTGGATATCCCGATGTATCTGCGCATCGAGACTGAGCTGTACCTCAAGCGCCTGATCGTCGGCGGCTTTGACAAGGTGTACGAAGTCGGCCGTATCTTCCGAAACGAGGGCATGGATACCCGCCACAACCCGGAATTCACCTCGATCGAGCTGTATCAGGCGTATGCGGATTATCATGAGATCATGGATCTCGTCGAAGAGATGTATATCTATGTGACCCAGAAGGTCTGCGGCACGCTGAAGATCCAGTATCAGGGCAAGGAAATCAACATGGAAGGCCCATGGACGCGCATGACGATGGCGGAGTCCGTCAAAAAGTATTCCGGCATCGACTACTATGCGTGGGAAAACGACGAGCAGGCACGCCGGGAATGCGAAGCCCGCGGCGTTCACGTCGAGGCGAACGCGGTCAAGGGCGAGTGCTTGGAAGCGTGCTTTGACGAGTTCGTTGAGAAGAACCTCATCCAGCCGACGTTTATCACGGATTATCCGGTCGCCATCTCCCCGCTTGCCAAGCGCAAGAAGGATGAGCCGGACATGACCGAGCGCTTTGAGTTCTTCGCGAACTGCTCTGAGCTGGGCAACGCCTTCTCCGAGCTGAACGACCCGATCGACCAGCGCAAGCGTTTTGAGTCTCAGGCCGCAGCCAAGCGTGCGCAGGGTCTGCACGCGGACGTGGATGAGGATTACATCTGCGCACTGGAATACGGCATGCCGCCGACCGGTGGTCTGGGCTTCGGCGTGGATCGTCTGGTGATGCTGCTGACGGATTCCGCTTCCATCCGCGACGTGCTGCTGTTCCCGACGATGAAGCCGATCGACTCCGGAAAGGCTCAGAAGGCGGCGGAAGCACCGACGCAGGCCGCGCCTGCCGTCTCCTGCGAGGAGGCGCAGATCGACTTCTCCAACGTGAAGATCGAGCCGATTTTCACGGAAATGGTGGACTTTGAAACGTTTGCAAAGTCTGATTTCCGTGCGGTGAAGATTCTGGCGTGCGAAGCCGTGAAGAAGAGCAAGAAGCTCCTGAAGTTCACGTTGGATGACGGAGAACGCAAAGATCGCGTCATTTTGAGCGGTATTCACGAGTATTACGAGCCGGAAGAGTTGGTTGGCAAGACCGCGATTGCAATCGTGAACCTGCCGCCGAGAAAGATGATGGGCATTGATTCCGAGGGAATGCTGATTTCGGCAGTCCACGAGGTCGATGGCCATGAGGGGCTGAACCTGCTGATGGTCGATCCCCATATTCCGGCTGGCGCGAAGCTCTATTGATTTTAACATCATTTGAAAGCCTGATTTTTCCTGATTCGATGACGGGAAAAGTCGGGCTTTCTTATTTTGAAAAGAATACGCCATACGCCAATTTTACGCCAATTGATGCAAACCAATCCGTTCATCAGAAAGAAGCGTTGTTCCCGCGCAAAAGAAACGTATGGAAATTCTGACTTCAAAAAGCCGCCTGACAATGGGCGGCTTTTTGATACGATGAAAAAACGGAAGGAAGAAAGAAAATGGATGCGCACGTTATCAGCCTTGCCAACCAGAAGGGCGGCACAGCCCAAACGACGACTTGCGCCAACCTGGGCATAGGGCTGGCGCAGGCGGGCAGGAAGGTGCTGCTTGTCGATGCAGACGCACAGGGAAGCCTGACCCTAAGCCTTGGCTGGGAGCCGGACGAGCTTCCGATTATGCTGTACGATCTTATGATAAAAGCCCTACAGGATAAATCCGTCACCCATGGAGAAGGGATGCTTCATCACGAGGAAGGGGTGGATCTCCTGCCTGCCAACATCGAGCTGGCAGGCATGGAGATGTCGCTGATCAGCGTCATGTACCACGAAACGATACTCAAACAGGTGCTTGAGCCTTACAAACACGAGTACGACTATATTCTCATTGATTGCGCGCCGTCGCTGGGCATGATGACCATCAACGCGCTGGCGGCAACGGATGGGATTGTTGTGCCGACGATTCCGCAGCATTTGCCGACAAAGGGCATCGAGAAGCTGCTGGAAAGCGTTCATCAGGTCAGGCGCGGAATCAATCCCAGCCTGAAAATCGAGGGGATTCTGATGACCCTGGTGGACGGGCGAACGGTCTACGAGCGCGAAATCAGCGAGATGATTCGGAAGGCATACGGCGGGAAAATCGACATCTTTGGAACAGAGATTCCGCGCTCTGTGCGGGCGGCGGAAACCAGCGCCGAGGGAAAGAGCATCTTTGCCTATGCGCCCAGAAGCAAGGTCGCGGAAGCCTATCGGCAGTTGACGAAGGAGGTGCTGGCGCTTGAAAAGCAGCGCGAAGAACATCGTGCTGAAATCGGTCGATGATATCTTTCAGACCGAGGAAAATCGAGCGGATGCACAGCGCGAGCGGGTGCAGGAGATTCCGCTTGACCAGCTCAAGCCGTTTAGAAATCATCCGTTTAAGGTGCGCGACGATCAGCGGATGCTAGATACGGTGGACAGCATTCGTGAATACGGCGTGCTGGTTCCCGCGATTGCGCGACCCGATCCGGAAGGCGGCTATGAGCTGATATCGGGGCATAGGCGTAAGCGCGGCTGTGAAATGGCGGGGCTTCAAACCATGCCGGTCATCATTCGGGATTTGGACGATGATGCTGCCGTGCTGGTGATGGTCGATTCCAACATCCAGCGCGAGGAGCTTCTGCCGAGTGAGCGGGCGTTTGCCTATAAGATGAAGCTCGAAGCGCTGAAACATCAGGGGGCACGGTCAGATTTAACTTCGTCCCAACTTGGGACGAAGTTACGCGCTGACGAATTGCTTGCTCAACAGGCAGGCGAAAGCAGAAATCAGGTTCAACGTTTTATCCGTTTAACCGAGCTGATTTCCGAGCTTCTGGATATGGTGGATGAGCGCAAGCTGGCGTTTAATCCCGCTGTGGAGGTGTCCTATTTGAAGCGGGATGAACAGCGGATGCTGCTGGAAGCGATGGATGCGGAGCAGACTACACCATCGCTTTCGCAGGCGCAGCGGCTCAAGAAATTCAGTCAGGAAGGGCGGCTGACGGAGGAAGCGATGTCCGCCATTATGAGCGAGGAGAAAAAGAGCGACATGGATAAGGTGACGCTCAGAAGCGACACGCTGCGCAGGTATTTTCCGAAGTCGTATACGCCCAAGCAGATGGAGCAGACCATCATCAAGCTGCTGGATGTGTGGCAGAAACAGCGGCAGAAAAATCAGGAACGATGACAGAACGGCGCTTGACCATAGGAATAGCGCATTTTGAATTTGCAAATGGAATGGAGGGTTTTCATGTGGGCATATTTCGCGTAGAGAAGGTCAAGGATTACACGACGATCAGCAATTATCATTTGAGAGATAAGAGATTGTCGCTCAAGGCAAAGGGATTGTTGACAATGATTCTGGCACTGCCGGAAGATTGGAATTTCACGATTCGCGGGCTGTCCGCCATCTGTAAAGAAGGGGTGGAAAGCATCGGAACGGCGCTTAAAGAGCTGGAAAAGAGCGGCTATCTGGTGCGCAAACGTGTGCGCGGCGCGGACGGACGCATGAATGATACCGAATACAACTTTTACGAAGAACCCATCCAGCAGACGGAAGAACAGCCGGAAGAATCGGATGATGGACAATCCGGCACGGAAGAACCGGAGATGGAGACATCGGAAGCGGAGCAACCGCATACGGAAAAGCCGGATGCGGGAAACTCGGTACAATCAAATACCCATATATCCAAAACGTATTCACCCAATACCCATAGATCCAATCCATATCCATCGCACGTTCAAGTCTACGAAGCGGATGGATATGACGGGATGGGAAACTGTGTAGACGTGCAGACATGGAACAGGATTCACGCGGAGGTCGAGCGGCAGATTTGCTTTGAAGCCTACGAGGGGACGAAAAACGGCAGCGTCGTCAGCGAAATCGTCGAGCTGATGACCGAGATCTGCTGCATGCCCGGCGGAATGATGCGCATCAGCGGCGTTCCGTACAGCGTGGAGGTGGTCAAGAAGCGCTTTCGCGAACTGACTTCGAGCCACATTGACACGCTGCTGTGGAGCATGAAACGGTCGAGTCGCGAGATTCGGAACATCCGCAGCTACCTGCTGACCAGCCTGTTTCAAGCGCCGACGACGACGGAAAACATCTTTGAGGCGGATATGCGGTACAGGGGGCTGGCTTAAAACGACAAAAATAACGGAGGAAAAGCGATATGAATTTTAACTACGTCTGTGAACTGAAAACGGCAAACGGCATGGCGGGGACGATGGCTTTTGGCGATCTGCTGGAAAACTGTACGCGCCAGCGCCTGCTTGATCAGTACAATGCGCCGGAATATGAATGCGTCCAGCTGCTGCATGAACTGAGCGGGCTGTACAGCGAAGCGTATGAGAATACGGCGCTGTTCTTCGGGGAAGAACCCGTGGAAGTCCGCTTCTTCGGCGTTCCGGGCGGCGACGAGGACGATTTCATGCTCAACGCCGTGACGAGGTTAGAGGATGGGCGCTGCTTCCTGTTTTCCGCAGACGATGATTTCATGCAGAGCTATGTCGGCAAACAGCGTTTCATGGCGGTGCTGTAAGGGGGCGGATGGGATGCGGTATCTGCTGCACAGGCTGCTGGAGCCGATGTAGAAACGGGCGGCACATCGCAAGGCGAGATTAGGGAGCTTCACAGGAACACTCTGTTTTTTCACACCCATTCGCACATTGTCAAATCCTGATTTGACAAATCGTGATTTGATAAAGAAAAATTCAAGTCATTGTGCAGACACCATCTGCATCATCGAGAAGAAAGTGAAAAAGCAGAAAAGCGAATAGTTGCGGGACAGTTTGAAAAAGGCTGTCCTTATTTTGTATCGGGGAGTGTATATGAAAAACAATAAAAAGCAAGGGAGAAGCCCGTTTTCCCCGCTCACCCTTCTGGCGGCGCTGCTGCTCATCGGCGGTATGCTCGCCATCATCCTGCCCGTGCTGAAATGGGACGCGGAGGTGAGCGCGGAAGCGGGCGAATATGAGCAGCTTCGGGAGCAGCATCGGCAGACAGAAGCACGTGAAACCGCAGAAGAAGAAACGCCGAATCAGCACGATGCGCCGCCGGTTTCGCTGGCGGAAGAAGGTTCAACTGTTCAGCAGTCCGAAAACGCAGTCGGCGAACAGGCGGCACAGGTTGCGGTGGACTTGTCCGCATGTCTGGCGCAAAACCCGGATTTCATCGCGTGGCTGCGGATTCCGGGGACGAACGTGGATTATCCCGTCGTGCAGACGGATGATCCCGATTATTACCTGAACCATACGTTCAGCGGAAAACAGAGCGTGGTCGGAACGCTGTTTTCGTTGGCGGATGCGGATTACAAAGCACCGGGGCGGAACATCGCCGTCTATGGGCATCACCTGCGCAGCAGCGGCGAGAAGATGTTCACGTCGCTCATGCGGTACAAGAACCCGGATTTCTACGAGGACAACAAAACCATCGTATTGGACAGCCTGTACCGCCGCAGCGAATATACGATTTTTGCAGTCGTGAACATGAAAGTCGGCGACTGGGAACCGTCGAGGACGACGTTTTCCGGGGATGCGGCGTTCATGGCGTTTGTCAATCGGGCAAAATCGGAATCCCTGTATGATACGGGCGTGGAAGTCGGCGCGGACGATCACATTCTGACCCTGATTACCTGCGACAGAAGCTATGCGGGCAAGGAAGGACGGCTGGTGATTCTGGCGGTGGAGCGCTGAAAGGAAGGACTATGACAAAAAGAATTTGGGCAGGGCTGCTTGCGCTGGGCATGGCGTTGACGGCGCTGCCTTTTGGCATTTGCGCGGAAGAAACGGCGTGGGAGGAAGAAGCCAATGCGAGCGAGGAAGCACTGGATGGCGGGCTGGATGAATCGGCAGAAGAATTTGCGGACGGTCTGCCGGACTACATCCCCGAACCGGAGACGGATGTGGTGGACGGCGCGGCAGACGACGAATCTGCCGACGAGCTTTCGGAGCAGGAAGAAAGCCTGACGGAAGAGGCGACGCCGGATTTGCCGGATTTCATCCCGGAGGAAGAACTGCCTGCTTTGGATGAGGAAGAACCACAGGATGTGCAGACAGGAGATTTCGTTTGGGTCACGCCGAATACGCACGTCTATCTGGAGATCGACGAGACGGCGACCAACGATGATGATGGCGAATGGTATGACGGAAACTTTGTCAATGAAGCCAACGTGTATGTGGAACAGGCGCAGCAGGATGCGCAGGGGCGAACGTGGCTGCTGGTTCGGTATCTGTATGGCGCGGAAGAACCGAACGGAGAGATGGCGTGGACGGATACGGCGACGGTCTGGGTGCTGTCGGAGGAAACCTGGCCGTCCGACGCGGCGGATTATGACGTGACGGATTACGCCTTCCCATATCCGCCGATTGCACTCTATGCGGCTTCGGATTTTAACCTTCGGGATTACAATGCGGGTGTGCAGACGTTCTATCCCGGTCAGCAGAACCTTTACGGCAGTTCCGGGCATGACAGCGAATACAAGCAGATTGCCAAGCTCGACGGCTACGGCACGATCTACGCCACGCCGCATTATCTGGAGGGGCAGACGGTCTATTGTCTGGAACACACCATGAACAGCCCCGGCACGAAGAACAACGCCAGCGGCCCGTTTGAGGTTGTCGATCTGGACGGGTACGCGGTCAAGCCGGGCTATTCCGGCGATATTTACGGAAGCCGCACCATGCACGCCATCGGCTGGGTGCTGCGGCACACCTATCCGTACATGATCGTGGATACCGGCTATGCGGACAGCGACGTATGGTCGCGCGTCGCGGGGCAGTTCGCCATCCGCGAGGTGGTCAAGCAGCTTGAGGGCGATTGGTATGTGCGCGATTACTGGCGGATGGATGAGTTCTACCGCGCATCCGGTCAGGCGCCGGGCGACTATCTGGAATACGCGCGCTGGCTGGCGGCTTGCGCGATTGAGCGCGCGGGCACCACGGGCGAGATCGGGATCAGCAGCAAATCGGTGAGCATGCAGAACGGCAGCTACGTCGGCACGGTGACCTTGACGACGGACGCGGATCTGATTCGCATCAGCCGCAGCGTCGGCAATCTGACCGGCAACAGCGCCGGTTCGGACGGCGAGTATTACTATCTGCGCAGCGGCGACACGATTTCCGTCACTTCCACACAAAGCACCTTTTCGATTACCGCGCAGTCCGTTTCTTCGCAAGACGAGGAAGCGGCTTTTTTAATCGGTATTCCAAACGCGGATATCCAGAAGGTCATCATTCCGCAGTACGGCCTGCCTGCCAAAATGAAGGAAGTGCGCATCGAGTTTGAACAGCCGTATGGCGCTGTCCGCGTGAGCAAAATCAGTGCGGACAATGGCGCGGTGCTTTCAGGCGCGACGTTTGAGCTGATGAACGGCGCAGGGACGGTGCTTGCGACGCAGACCACGGGCGCAGACGGCACGGCGCGCTTTGATAACCTTCCGGCTGGCGGCTATACCGTGCGGGAAGTCGGCGCGCCGACGGGCTACAAGATTGCCGTCAACCCGTCGCAGGCGGTGACGGTGGCGGCGGGCGCGACGAGCGACGTTCGTTTTGAAAACGACCGGGTGAACGGCAAAATCCGAATCGTGAAGCGGGATGCGCTGACGAAGGAAGCGCTGGCGGGCGCGATCTTTACGGTCACACGCCTGTCTGCCGCAGAGGGCGGCGGTGCGGTCGGCGAGGCGGTTGCGACGCTGACGACGGGCGCAGACGGAACGGTGGAAACAGGCTGGCTGCAATGGGGCAGATATCGGGTTGCCGAAACGGGCGTTCCCGAACACTATGTCGATGGCGGTTTTGTAACCGAAATCGACTGCACGGAGGACGGAAAAACCTATGCCGTCGAAGCGGAAAACGAGCCGACAAAGGGCTGGATTCGGCTGGTCAAAACGGACAGGCTGACCGATAACCCCATCGAGGGCGTGGCGTTTGATATCTATGAAAACGACGAATACGGCAATGCGCTGGTCGCCGACATGACGACGGGAAAGGACGGCACGGCGGTTTCACCGCCTTTGCGCAAGGGCAGATACATCGTGCGCGAGCGCGGCGCGACGGCGGGCTATGTCATGAAGGAAATCGCGCTGGACGCGACGGTGCGTTCGGACGAAACGACGCAGCTTCGCGCGACGAATCAGCCCGTCATGGTGAAGCTCAAGCTCTATAAGCGGGACGGCGACGAGTACGGCGGCGACGACCCGAACAGTAGACGGCGCGATGAGCTGCCCCAGCCCGCGAACATCGACGCGCCAAGCACGCGCGGCGACGGTGAACTGACGGGCGCGGTTTTCCGCGTGCTGGCGGGTGCGGAAATCAGGGACAGGCAGGGCAACGTGCTGTTCCAAAAGGGCGATACGGTTGTGGATGCGCTGACGACGGCGGGCGACGATGCGAGCGCCGCAACGGGCGAGTTGTGGCCGGGGCTGTATGAGATCGTCGAAGTATCCCCGCCTGTCGGATATGAACCCAGCGACGCGCACTTTTTCGTGGATGCGCGGAGCGCGGCGAGCCAGTCCGAAACGGCGGTCGTGACGTATGAGGGATTGAAGCTCAACATCATCAAACAGGGCATGTACGCCATCGTGAAATTCCTCGGCGACAACGAAATTCACGACGATGCGGGCTTGATTGAGACGCCGGAGGAGGGCGCGGAGTTTGAGCTGTACCTCAAAAAAGCCGGAAGCTACGGCAATGCGCGGGCGTTTGAGCGGGATTATCTCGTGACCAACAGGTACGGCTATGCCAAAACCACGCTGCTTCCGTATGGCTTGTACGTCCTGAAGCAGGTGAAGGGCAAAGCGGGACACGCGCTCAAAAGCCCCGTGGAAATTTTCATTCGCGGCGACGAGGACGTTGCCAACCCGCCGATTTTGACGATCAACAATCAGGCGATTCGCTATCGGCTCAAGCTCATCAAGACAGATGCGAAAACGGGCAAAACCGTCAGGCTGGCGAACACGGCGTTCAAGCTGCTGGACAGCGACGGCAACGTGGTGACGCAGACGGTGAGCTATCCGACGCGCAGGAAGATTGACACCTTCTATACCGATGACAACGGCGAGGTGACGCTGCCGGAAACGGTGACGCGCGGCATGTATTTCATTGAAGAAGTGCATGCGCCGCAGGGGTACCTCATCCGAACGGAACGGCTCGGCGTGTTTGTGGGCGAAACGGGCGATGCGCCCGGCGAAGCGTATACGCTGGATATCGAAATCCCGAATGAACCCGTCATGGGCAGGGCGATGGTCGAAAAAAAGGGCTTGCGGCTTGTGCGTCTGGCGGAGCAGGCGGACGCTTTCGGTAACATCGTGCATCAGCCCGTGTATGAGGAAGGATATCTTGCGGGCGCGGTGTTTGAGCTGCGCGCGGCGGAGGATATCGTCGGAAAAGACGGGACGGTCTGGTTTCATGCGGGCGACGTGGCGGACACGATCACGACGACGGAAACGGGAAAGGATGCGTCGAAGGAGCTTCCGCTGGGGCGGTATGAGCTGGTCGAGGTGAGCGCGCCGGAAGGATATCTGCTGGACGGCGCGCCGCATGGGGTTGAGCTGCGCTATGCGGATGACCACACGGCGGTGGTCGAAACGAACGTGAGGCTGGGCAACGATTACCTGTCCGCGGAAATCACGCTGGAGAAGGAAAAGGAGGATTTGGAAATCATCATGGAAGGCGATCATGTGCGGCAGGCGCTTGTGAATACTCCCGGCGAGGGCTTTGTGTTCGGCTTGTTTGCCGATGAAGAACTGCGCGTCGGCGACGTGACGCTGACGGCGGATACGCTTGTGGCGACGGGCGCGACGGACGCGGCGGGCAGGCTGGCGTTTGTCGGAAACTTCCCGCATGGCGCGTATTACGTCAAAGAGCTGTCCGCGCCAGACGGATGGACACTCAATCCGGCGAAGTTTGCCATGACGCTTGAGCCGCAAGCGCAGAGCGGCGGCGTGATTCGCGTGAGCCTGCCCGAACCCGTGCATAACGAGCTGATTTATACCCGCGTGACGCTGACCAAGACGGACATCACCGGGCAAAAGACGCTGCCGGGCGCGACCATCGAGGTCAAAGACGAACAGGGAAAGGTTATTTATCGCGAAACGACCGATGCGAACGGACAGCTCCCGCAGATTCCCGTCACGCCGGGAACGTACACGTTCAAAGAGGTATATGCCCCGGACGGTTATGCGCTGAATGAAGCGGAGATGAGGTTTACCGTCGATGCGGATGGAAACGTCACGGGCGACACGACGATTCGCGACGACTACACGCGCTTTTCGCTGCACAAGGTGGATGAAAACGGCAAACCGCTTGCGGGCGTGATGTTCGGGCTGAAAAAGGCGGACGGGATGCTGATGATGACCGCCAAAACCGACGCAAAGGGCATGGCGACGTTTGAAAAAGTGCCGTTCGGAACGTATACGCTCGTTGAAACGCGGGCGCTCCCCGGCTATCTCAAGGCGGATACGGAAATCAGGCTCACGGTGGATGGCACGTTCGTCAACCCGAAAGAGCCGATTGCGACCGTCACCAACGAACGTCAGAAGATTCGCGGCTTGAAGGTCGATACGGCGGGGCAGGCGCTGCCGGGCGCGGCGTTCAGCCTGATCAACGCTGATACGGGTGAAATCGTGGATGTGGCGGCAAGCGACGAAAAGGGCGAGTTCTATCTGACGGGTTTTGGTTACGGCGACTGGATTATCCGTGAAACCGTTGTGCCGGAAGGCTTTAACCGCGTGGAAGACGTGTTGATTCATGTGGACGAGGACTGGAAAGCGCCGAACACGCTGCTGTTTACGGATATTCCGAACCATTACGAGTTCGTCAAGGTGGATGAGGACGGATGCCCGATGGAAGGCGTGAAGTTTGCGCTGGAAGATGAGGATGGAAATGTGCTGCGCGAGCTGGCGTCCGGCGAGGATGGCATTGTCCGTGCGGACGACCTCAAGCCCGGCGTGTACGTCATCCGCGAAATCGAAACGCAGGCGGGCTATCGCCTGACGGAGGAAACCATCCGCGTGGTGATCGACGAAAACTATATCGCGCCGGATGAGCTGTTCAGGCTCGTCAATTTCCCGGAGGAGGAACGCCCCAAGGACGAGATTCAGACGGGCGTGGATGTTCCCGTTACGCCGATGATGCTGTTTGGAGTGGCTTCCGTGATTTGCGGAATGGCAATTTTTGTTTTGCAGGCAATTAAAAAACGAAGGATGAGATCTATTGACTGAGCGACGGTATGACCGTATAATGAAATCAGGAAAAACGGGAGGTGAGCGCGATGAAAAAAGAGATGCAGTATGCATGGCTCAGCAATGAAACCGGTTATACGGTTTTCCGTTTTGATGATAAGGTCATTCGTTTTCGCGCACCGTATTCGCTAGAACGATATACGGCAGTCAAGGAATGGGATCACGGTTATCTGGTGGTTATGGCAAAGTATAAGCACAATGACAAACCGGAAGAAGAGTACATTGATCTTGCGCCCATCCTCCAGAACCTGTATTTTGATGCGGACGCGGTTTTATCGCAGATTAAAGGGGTGCAGATAGCAGATGGTAGACATTAAAAAGATTGCCGATGAAGCGGAAATGATTGTAAACGGCTATGCGTTTAGCCTATGCCCGGAAGGATACCGCGTTTTGAACCTGAATTGTCCGGACAAGGCGACTGTCTTTTCACCTGATATGGATGTGCTGGAAACGAGCATGGATGATATTGAAATCCATATTGTTAAAGGATATCTGAAAAAGAACCTGCAATTCATGGAGGATGAAGATGCCGAAATACTATGAGTTTAAGGTTGCAGGATATTATCTGTATTTCACGTCATACTGCGTTATTGAGTGTATGCACGTTCATGCCAGCGACAGAAAACTGACAGAGACGGGATCGGCGAAGTTCTTTGTAAGGGATAACGGAGATACGGTGATACAAAACAGGGGTATATTGAATGATAGAGAAATTGGTAGAATACGGGCTTTTATCAAGCAAAATTATCAGGAAATGTACTTAAAATGGTCTGAATACAGCCGCGAGGGGTTTTACGAAAAGAATTGAATAAGGGGAAAGAACTTCTGAAAGGCTTTGGAAGTTCTTTTTTGTGTCTGCAAATAGAAGGAGGAGAGGTGAAGGATGCAGGAGGAGGTTGAGCAGAAAAGCCTGACCCTGACGGTCAACGCGGCGAAGATGACCGCACGCCTGTTTCGCACGGCAATCGCCAAGTATGTGGTGCACAAGAAGGAGAAGAAGCACGATGCGCAGACGGGTGTGCGCTATGTGGGCAGGCAATCGGTCAAAAAGCTGGTCGGGCAGAATCAGGGCGTGAGCAACGTGGAACTGAGCGGCGAGGATATCAAAGCCTTTGAGCGCGTGGCGCGCAAATACGGCGTGGATTATGCGGTGAAGAAGGTGAAAGGCGATGCGCCCAGGTTCCTGATTTTCTTCAAGGCGCGGGATGCGGACGCGCTGAATGCGGCGCTGTCCGAATACACCGGCCAGAAAATGCGCGGCAAAGAACATTCCAAGCTGCGGGAGAAACTGCGCGCGCCGATTGAGCAGATTATCACGCATAAAAAGCAGCGGGAGCAGAGCCGATGAACATCAAAAAGATTGTGCTGCGCACGATGCCATATGTCTGCATTGCGCTGTACGGAACGAAAATCGGTCAGGCGTGGCGGCTGGCGGGGGGAACGGCGTTCGCCGAGAAGTTTCTGCATTGGGGCGACGGCTTCATGCAGGCGCTCGCGTCGCCGCTGCCGAGTTTTCATCCGCAGGATATGCTGGCAGGCATGGCGATAGCGGCGGCGTTTTATGCGGCGGTCTATGTGAAGAGCAAAAACGCAAAGAAGTTTCGGCACAATGTCGAGTACGGTTCGGCGCGTTGGGGGACAGGAAAGGATATTGAGCCTTATGTCGATCCCACATTTGCCAACAACATCATCCTGACGCAGACCGAGCGGCTGACGATGAACAGCCGCCCCAAAGACCCTCGAACGGCGCGAAACAAAAACGTGCTGGTGGTCGGCGGTTCGGGCAGCGGCAAGACGAGATTCTTCGTCAAACCAAATCTCATGCAATGTGTGTCGGAAAAATACCCCTGTTCATTCGTTGTGACCGACCCGAAAGGCAGTCTGATCGTCGAGTGCGGCAGGATGCTGCGGCATTTCGGCTACCGCATCAAGGTGATGAACACGATCAATTTTGCCAAGAGCATGCACTATAATCCGCTGGCGTATATCCATAGTGAAAAGGACATCTTGAAATTGGTAAACTGCCTGATTGCCAATACGCGCGGCGAGGGCAAGGGCGGCGATCCATTTTGGGAGAGTGCGACTCGTTCGTTGACGGTAAGAAGTCAA
>JABLTR010075771.1_pt1 | contig 59061 bp, 46 predicted proteins | sample 7160071 | NCBI WGS metagenome assembly JABLTR01 (sample SAMN14651230, study PRJNA627086) | human gut metagenome | isolation source: feces | host: Homo sapiens | reverse complement strand
TGCTGACGCTACTGTTGTGCTAAGCGCCAATGATGCTGCTATAGCTGTTGCAGCTATAGCACTAATGATTTTTTTCAAATTAATCTACCTCCAAAAAATTTTTTTATATTAATTTTATAATATAAAACTAATTTAATTACCCAGCTCTCTTTTTAGTAACAGCAATTGTATATATAGCTGCTGCCGCAAGAACTGCCACACTGAATATAGGAGCTATGCTCTCGCCAGTATCGACCTGTGGAACTGATGAATTGGTTGTTATGCTGCTATTAAAAGATTCTGCTGAAGTGCCGCCAGATATCATTGAAGCTGTTGAATTAAACGATTCGTTGGTGTCGCTATCTGCTCCACCGACTCCGCTCGTTATGCTCAAACGTCTCAAAGTCAGCTTTGTCTCCGGCGCGTATTCTCCCGTCGCAATATATAATCGTACAGCTATTACCGTACTGTCACCATTTTCACCATATATTGTTTCATAATCTTCTTTTGTTGTATCTCTCCTAACAGCCTCGGCTAAATCTATAGATACATCTGCAGTTCCCGCAAGCAAATTGCCACTCTCTGAAATATTTATATCATCATCAGCCAAAGCTATAGCCTTGTTTACATTTACATCAATATTAATTCCATCACTGTTCTTGGCAGCAAATGTTAATACTAAACCAAAATTATGAGCTTGTGCATTGTCCGAAGATTCATCAGTATCAAACGTTGCATTAAAATTTAATGCATCGCCTTCCTCTGCCTCAAATAAGCCTTTTTGTGAATCTTTTACTTTAACATATGGATAAAACACTCTACAACGCTCATTTTCATTTACTACAAGAGCACCATTTTCTACTTTGGCATCCAACCAGCATTCGTCGCTATCAAGAGCGATATCACCTGTACTGCCTACCCATGCATCTATATTATCTATTGGTGCTTTCCATTTTATATCCAGTGCCGATGAGGTTGTTATTGCCGCAATTATCAGAAATGTTGTTGTAAATGCAGCCGTTAATATTTTAACTAACCTTTGCATAAAACAACTCACCTTCATTTCTTGCTATATTATATCACCATTCAAAAAAATTTCAACCACTATATATTGATTGCAATAAAAATTTACTTTTTAATTAGAAGTATTTTACAAAATATATAATTCAAATTATGCATTTTAAATATTTACACTATTTATTTTTCACAATTAAATAAATATAATCTGTTATTTGTCAAAATGAAGATATTTATTATCTTTTTTACTTAATTTGCTAAATTTAATAAAAAAGAGCGCAGATTTTACTGCGCTCTTTTTAGCTGCTTATATACTAGAAGCTTATTTATTACTTACTTCTTTTTTTACTGATTACTACAGCCGAAGCTGATACTACAGCCAGAGCAGCAACCGCTATTATCGGCACCAAAGCTTCGCCTGTATCTACCTGTGCAACCGATGAAGTATTGCTTGTCGTAGATGCTGTGCTTGTTGTTGTGCTTGTCGTCGTTGAAGCATTGCTTGATGTCGAAGTCTCGGATGAAGATGATGGTGTAGATGATGAAGATGTATCATCTTTATTTGTTACACTGAACTCGTTAATAGTCAAAGCAGTGTCAGCACTTTGACCAGCAAAAGCAAGATAGAACTGTATATAGTTTACTTCTGTTCCTACACCCATAATATCTGCAAGGTCAATAGAAGCTATTACATCTGTTCCAGCCGTAGTCAGGAATCCGCCTCCGTCAGGAGAGTAGGCTGCGCCGGAAGCCTCAGCTATGGCTTCACTCAAATTCACATATGTCTGAGTAGCCTTGTTGTACAAGCTGACTTTCCAAGACCATCCCGCATTGCCAGGAGTGGTATATCTCAGATTTACATTCAGCATATCTCCTTCTTTTACAGTAAAGAAAGTTTTGGCGTCGCCGCCCTCAAATCCTAATGTTGAACCTGTAGCGCCGGTGAAATTAGTAAAGGATATAACATCGTCGGTAACATTTATATCAAAGGCTGTGATATCGTCAAAATCAGGATAAGCGCCGCCTGTGCCGTTGCCAAAGTCGCGCCACTGAACATTTGTATCAGTAGTTGCATCCTCTACTAATGACCATGAACCATCAGAAGGGGTAGATGGATCTTCGCCAGTAAATGCATTTGCATCGCCAACGGCAATCTCATTTAGTATAAACGCCTGATCCTTATCGGAGTTTCCGGCAGGATCGGTTGTAACATAGTTTATGTTGACAGTTGTCAGCCAATTATTGCCGCCCTCGCCGAATATCTTGTCATAGTTTGACCTGCCGTTCTCAGCATCGTCAGTCTTAATAATCTCTTCTATGTCAAGAACTACGTCATATTCGCCCTGAGGTAACTGACCATATGCATTTGCTTCAAACCCAGCTGCCTCACCAATATATTTACTAATATTAATACGGGCCGGGGTAGTGCCTGCAGCACTGAATCCAATTTCTAAGAACCAACGAGTGTCATCTATGCCCGGAGTACCCTCAACCGTTACATCTACATGCAGCTTATCGCCTTTTTCAACTTGAACCAGTCCGCCGCCGTTATTAATAAGAAAGTTCGGGCTCTGACTCTCTGCCGTTGCAGGGAACCAAACCTTCATTGCGCCGTCGGCCGTCTTCTCTGCAGAAAGCTGGTCGGTGTTATCAAGAGTCGGGTTGCCCGCAAGCCATGTGCCCCAAGCAGAAGGATCCGTCGGAACGGCATACTTTACTGTTCCTGTTGTAGGTACAGATGATGTTTCCTCAGATGATGAAGAATCAGCAACTGTTCTTGTAAATGATATATCATTTATCTGCATTGTAGTAGTTGTATCATTATATACACCCTGCAGATTGCCATACTTAATTGTTACATAATTAAGCGTTGCCTGGCCGTCGGCAAATATGCCGGTTTTGCTTAACGCGGTCATCAGCTCAGACATAACAAATGTCTTATCAACAGTAACATCTGTATTGGCAACCCTGTTAGACCAAAGATAGCCCTGATCTGAGCAAGCGCCGAGCTGGGTCTGGACTTCAACCTCGCCGCTGGCAAAACCAAGCACAACTTTAATGCCCTGGATTCCACCATTAGCATTGCTGCCAACATGGAAGACAAAATCAAGATTTATTTTGTCATCTTCTTTAATGACAATATCGCCGGTCTTTATTTTTGTGTACATATCCGGTGCAAAAGATGGGAAAGAAGGCTGATTTTCGTCCTTAAGCGAAAACTTAATATATCCATCGCCTTCTTCAGCATTCATAGACGAATCAGCATCATTAATGCTTATATCAGAATATCCGTCTATTTGCTTCCTTACAAGCCAATTATCATCTGTAAGAGGGACTGAATATACTGTTTCCTCAGCCGCTGAAACAGACGTTATTGCTATAACTGTAAGAGATGCAAGCATAGCCACAGCAATAAGAATGCTTATAATCTTTTTCATTTTTACAACTCCTTCTATTAATTGTAAGATTATTACAACATTTTATTAATAAATTTCAATATTCGCATTAAAAAAAATTCAACAAATATATATATCATAATATTTGCAAAAAACATAAAATAACTGATTAAAATTACAAATTAATCAATTTTAGGAAAATAATGGATTTTAAAAATTTTTATTTTCAAATTAAGTAAATTTTTTTGCGATAAATTAACATGTATCAATTCTTTATTATTGCCGAAAATATATTTAGCTTTATTTTCGGAGGTTTCTATGAAATATTTAAAGCTGCCAGCCGGATTTATGTTTGGCGGCACATTATATGTACTGATTGAAATATTGTGGCGCGGATATTCTCATTACAGCATGTTTATCGCTGGCGGACTTGGATTTTTGCTTTTTATGGCGGTTAACCGACATTTAGTCAAAAAAACAGGCTATCTTTTTTCAGCTGTGATTTGTGCCATTGGAATCACCGCCATTGAATTTGTTTTAGGCTGTATTTTTAATATATGGCTCGGCCTTAACATATGGGATTACAGCAATATCCCTCTTAACTTTATGGGGCAGATTTGTGAGCTTTATTCTACAATTTGGATTTTTGTATCCCTCGCTGGTCTTAAACTCGAAAGCTATCTCAGTTCAAAAACAAACACGCTTTTCAGCAAAATTAGCTTGAGCAGAAATAATTATACATTTAAATAATTATATAAAGCTTAAATCAATATGCGTCGGCGCTATTACAGCGCCGTTTTTATTTTTTAACCAAAAGCGAATTCATCTCTTTGCAGCCAACTGGTAAAATGATTTTTAGCGCATTTTCTGACCAAATAGCAATCTCTGTTTATATTACCATCAATTATCACCGTTGTTAATAATGCATCATGTGCATGCATGTTTACTGATTTTGCATTAATGCTATATCTAGTCTGTCAGCGCCGAATTTCGGAATATATAAATTATAACTTATACATTACTTTCTTTACCGTAACTTATTATGTAGATATAGCTAAGCATACCATATTACATACAGAAAGATTAATATTAAATTATTTATACGCGCTGGCAAAGCTTAACTTTTAGATTAAATACGATACGAGTTTAACCATTTTGCGGAATTATTTTTGTTTTATCAAGCTTGCTACTACATTACCAAACAGTTTTTGCTATTGAAACATCATTTATAAAAAGTCCCTTTTTTATGTATAAATATGCATTAAGTTGATTTACGCTCTTGAATATGTGAATAAAATATGATAAAGTATAGTTTAATCTAATATTATTACGATTTTGCTCTGTAAATGTAGAATTTGCAGACATGCTTTGAGGAAAGGTAAGTGGATTATATGAAAAAGATAATTGCACTGGCAATTATATGCGCGGCTGTGCTGACTTTGTTTGCCGGCTGCCAGAAAAATGAAGCTGCACAAATTGGCAGCGCTGCCGACCTTGTCGGTAAACGTATAGGTGTACAGGAAGGCACTACAGGTGAATCTTATGTACAGGACAATGTTGAGGGCGCAAAACTCTCTTCTTACAAGTCGGGTATGGACGCGGCGCTCGCCCTTAAAAACGGCCAGCTTGACGCTGTCGTTCTTGACGAACTGCCGGCACAGGAGATTGTTAAGCAGAACGACGATTTAAAAATTTTAGATGAAAGCCTTACTACGGAATCTTATGCTATAGCTGTGCGCAAGGGAGATACAGAGCTGCTTAACAGCATTAATGCCACACTTAAGAGAATTAAAGAAGATGGCACATTTGAGAATTTTACTAATGCGTTTATGCCGGCAAGCGGCGAAATAAACGTGCTCCAGCCGAGAGAGACAAGCGGAGATACAATTAAAATGGGTACAAACGCCGCCTTTAAACCGTTTGAATATCTTGAAGGCAGTGATATTGTAGGATTTGACATTTGCCTGTCTGCGGAAATCGCCGCCGACGCTGGTAAAAAGCTTGAGGTTGTAAATATGGACTTTAATGCTCTTATTACTGCGCTTGCGGCCGGTACGGTTGACTTTGTTGCTGCCGGTATGACGGCTGACGCCGAGCGTATGCAGAGTGTAGATTTTTCTGACCCATATTATGATGCTACACAGGTCATAATCGTTAAAAAATAGAATTACTTTGATACTGCGGTAATTCTGCTGCAGTGATGTTATACAAAATAACTCAACGGGGCGGACTGTTCCGCCCCTGATTTTATCAAGGGAGGGAAACAGCTTGTCTATTTGGGAGCAGATATACAACAATCTTATTGCGCAAGATAGATGGATGCTTATTCTGCGCGGACTTGGCACAACACTGCTTATCGCTTTCGGAGCTATTATAATAGGTACTGTTATCGGTATCATTATTTGTCTGTTCCGCATGTCTAACATAAAAATTCTGCGCTGGATTGGCACGCTTTACATAACCGTTATACGCGGTGTTCCTGTTATTACTCAGCTTATGATATTTGCTTTTGTCATTTTTGCGCCTTATGGAATGCCTCTTAATTTAGTCGCCATAATAGGATTTGGCGTTAACTCCGGCGCATATGTTTCGGAAATATTCCGCGCCGGCATTCAGGGCGTCGACGTCGGCCAGATGGAGGCAGGGCGTTCATTGGGCCTTAAAAAGTGGCAGACTATGGTGAAGATTATATTCCCACAGGCCTTTAAAAATATTTTGCCTACATATACTAATGAGTTTATTGTGCTTATTAAAGAGACATCGGTTGCAGGCTACATAGCTATTCAGGACCTTACAAAGGTCGGCGATATGATTCGAAACGCCACGTTTAACGCTTGGGTTCCGCTTATCACCACCGCCGTTATATATCTTATTCTTACGCTGGGGCTTGCTAAGCTCTTCTCTTTACTGGAAAGGAGGCTCGCCCGCAGTGATAGAGGTTAAAAATCTGTGCAAAAATTTTGGCGATAACCATGTGCTTAACGGCATAACCGAAACTATTAAAAAGGGTGAAAAAGTAGTCGTTATCGGACCGTCAGGTTCGGGTAAAAGCACTTTTTTGCGCTGCCTTAATCTGCTGGAGACACCGACGAGCGGTGAAATCTGGTTTGAGGGCCAAATGATTAATGAAAAAGGCGTAAATGTCGACGAGCTGCGCCGCAAAATGGGAATGGTGTTTCAGCACTTTAATCTGTTCCCTCACCTAACAGTTATGCAGAATATAACCCTCGCGCCTGTCACGTTAAAGCTTCAGTCTAAAGAGGAAGCCAGTGAAAACGCTTTAAAATTGCTTAAGCGCATAGGGCTGTTGGATAAGGCAGACGCATATCCGTCTATGATATCCGGCGGGCAGAAGCAGCGCATTGCCATTGTCAGGGCGCTGGCAATGAATCCAGATGTAATGCTGTTTGACGAACCTACCAGCGCGCTTGACCCTGAAATGGTTGGCGAAGTGCTGGAGGTTATGAAAGAGCTTGCCGCTGAGGGTATGACAATGGTTGTCGTAACTCATGAGATGGGATTTGCCAGAGAAGTCGGAACAAGGGTGTTGTTTATGGACGAGGGGAAAATCCTTGAGCAAAACGAGCCGCATGCGTTTTTTGCAAATCCACAGCACGACAGACTGAAAGACTTTCTCGCTAAAGTATTGTAATTAACTTTTAAGCCTCCGGCATAGCCGGAGGCTTTTAATATGCATTATAACGGCCGCAGCAAGCATCTTAAAACGCGCAATTTTATTTTTGTCTACATCCGATTTGCGTACTATCCGTACAATATAAAGTACGCCGCTGTGGCGTCTTAGCGTTTATATTCGCCATTTTTGCGGGTTTTCGGCTTTCTGCCGGCAAAAGGATTGCTGAGAGATAATACCATCAACACCGATTCTTTTGGTGTCTGACGCGCATTCTGAGGACGGCAAAATTTGAAATAAGCAAGTCATGACCACCCGTAAAACGGGTGGAATGAAAGAGTCCTAATGGCATGCTGCCGGCAAGCGTCTCAAGACGCACGGAATTTTTCTCCTGCATCACTTGCCCCACAGACCGCAAACTGGCTATTACTGCTTTTATGACAGCTTCCCGCCATTGCAAAACTGTTTTTACTATCTCGCTTCGCTCGCAGCTTGATGCTAAGATTTTTTACCTTTTACCTGCAAAGCCGGTGGTATTCCGCTAAAGCAAGCAAAATAAAACTCTATGTAAATGATATCATTCACATAGAGTTTTATTGTTTTCCACTTACTTGGCATATATCAGCATTTTGCCAATACTGCTTTATGTTTCTTCTGCGATTTGTCGATGGATTTTTTAATCAATCCAAGTATGTTGCAGATTATTCCTCTTCATTCCAGCTGTACATCTTGCGAAGCTCTTTACCAACCGACTCGAGCTGATGCTCGGCCTCTCTTTTCCTCATAGCGAGGAAGTTTGCGCGGCCGCCGGCCTGATTTTCCGCTATCCACTTGCTGGCAAATCTGCCGCTCTGGATATCGTCGAGGATGCGCTTCATTTCCTTTTTCGTCTCCTCTGTTATAAGGCGCGGGCCGGCAGTATAATCGCCGTACTCAGCCGTGTCGGAGATAGAATAACGCATCTTTGCAAAGCCGCCCTGATATATAAGGTCTACTATAAGCTTCATTTCATGTATGCACTCAAAGTAAGCGTTTTTAGGATCATAACCCGCTTCTACCAGCGTTTCAAAGCCAGCCTTCATAAGCGCTGTTACACCGCCGCAGAGAACCGCCTGCTCACCAAACAGGTCGGTTTCAGTCTCAACCCTGAACGTAGTCTCCAATACGCCGGCACGTGCTCCGCCTATGCCAGCCGCATATGCAAGCGCTATGTCCATTGCGCGGCCGGTGTAGTCCTGCTGTATTGCTACCAGGCAAGGTACGCCCTTGCCCTCGACATACTCGCTGCGAACTGTGTGGCCCGGGCCCTTAGGCGCTATCATAAATACGTCTATATTTGCTGGAGGAACTATCTGACCAAAATGTATGTTAAAGCCATGGGCAAAAGCCAGAGCATTGCCCTCCTCAAGATTAGGCTCTATGCTCTCTTTATAAAGCTTAGCCTGCTTCTCGTCGTTTACCAGTATCATTATTACGTCTGCCTGCTTTGCAGCATTGGCGGCAGTGTCTACCCTAAGGCCTGCCTCTTCAGCCTTTTTCCATGATTTGCTGCCCTCATAAAGTCCGACTACAACGTCTACACCGCTTTCATGCAGGTTAAGCGCATGCGCATGTCCCTGGCTGCCGTATCCTATTATGGCTACTGTCTTACCCGCTAATGCGCTTATATTGCAGTCGCTTTCGTAAAATATTTTTGACATAGAAATTCCTCCTATTTTATTGTGAAATATATCACTATGCTTTTAAAGCATGTTGGCAATTTTATTCGGCCCATCAGCAGATAAATGCTCGGCCTAAAATCGGCTTTTAATGCTTTTAATATCAGCTTGCCGGATTTCAGCAAAACGCTTAATAAAACACGAGACCGTAACACCGCAAATGTAGCCGTTTATGCTCGGCGTCTTTTCTGCATACGGCAGATAATGCCGCTTGTCCAATATGTATAACCTATTTGCAGTCGGCTGATGGCGGATTTATTTACCTTTATGCATATATCTTCACAGTATGCATAAGGCTGTCTTTCAAGATATTATAGCACAACTGCGTTAATAGTACAAATTATTTTCTCACCGTCGACGAGCCCTTTTCTACTGCTATGGCGCCGGTGCGCACCGCCTCTTTTATGCCGTACGGCTCGAGCAGTGCCTGAAGCGTCTCCGTACGCTCTACCGTGTCGCAAAATTCCAGTGTTATTGTAGTCTTTGTCACGTCCAGCACTTTTGCGTCCATTACTTCGGCTATCTTCATAATCTCCGCCCGCTTGTCCGCAGGAACCGACACCTTAAACAGGCTGAGCATACGGCTTATGTATTTGCCCTCCTGCAGCGTTTTTACCTTTATTACCGGTATCACTTTGTTTAGCTGTTTTTCTATCTGCTCTACAGTATAATCGCTGCCGTCAGCCACTATTGTCATTCTTGATATGGCGGGGTCCTCTGTCTCGCCTACCGCCAAGCTGTCTATATTAAACCCGCGCCGCGAGAACAGCGACGCCACCTTTGACAATACACCGGCCTGATTCTCTACCAGTACTGATATTGTATGCTTCATGGGTTGTTCCTCCCTAAATATTAAAATAAATCTATGTGCGCTGCTATAAAGCTTTTGGAATGTGCCTGCACATCTGCGGCATATGCAATGTCCGATGCATTTTATCGTAGATGTTCGCTTTTTTGGCAGCTTTTTCTGCGCAAAGCGCATCATAGATATGTAAAATAGTCAAATGCAGTTTAATAAGCAGGTTCGCGCCGATAAACTTATACAGCTGCCATAGTCAAATTATATAAGCGAGCCTTCTGCCGGATTTACTATACACTCCAAAAGGAACGGGCCGTCTGTGCTCAGCATTTCGTCAATGGCGCGCTCAGCTTCCGACATATCGCTTATGCGGCCGTGCGGTATGCCGTACGCCTGCGCTAAAAGATTAAAATCAGGACTGCCGGATAAATCGACGCCGCTGTGGCGTCCGCCGTAGTTTTTGTCCTGAAGCTCCCGCACCATGCCAAGCTTTGTATTATTCATAACTATTATTTTATTCTTTATGCCGTGCTGCTTTATCGTGCCAAGCTCCATCATCTGCATCTGGAAAGAGCCGTCGCCGCATACGGCGATTACCTGACGGTCAGGTGCCGCTATCCACGCTCCTACAGACGCCGGCACCGAATAGCCCATCGTGCCCATGCCGCCGGAGGTTAAAAATCTGCCGTTTTTCACATTAAAGCAGTTGGCCGACCATATCTGGTTCTGCCCCACATCCGCCACCAGAACAGCGTTGTCGTCAACCTTTTCAGAAAGCAGGCGCATAAATCGTTTCGGGTCGATATATTCGCCTTCCGTCTCCGCCTTGCAAAGCTGCTGTTTATGCTCTCTGCATTTTTCTATCCAATCGCTGTGCTCCAGATTATCTATGCGCTCCAGCATTTGTTCAAGCACGCTTTTTAAATCGCCCACTATGGGGATATTGGCCTGCATGTTCTTGCCTATTTCGGCGGGGTCGACGTCTATATGTATTATTTTAGTGCGCTTTGCCACCTGATTTGGCGACGCCATGGACCTGTCGCCCACCCTGGCGCCGCAGAGCAGCAGCAAATCGGCGTGCTGTATTGCCTCATTTGCCATTTTAACGCCGTGAGTGCCCAGCATGCCAAGGCACAGCCTATCGTCCGACGGCAGGACGCCTATGCCCATAAGCGTGTTAACTACCGGTATATCCGCCTTGCGGGCAAACTCCATAAGCGCACGCTCTGCCTTGGAAGAAAAAACTCCGCCGCCGGCACATATCGCCGGACGCTTTGAAGCAGCAATCGCCTCGCATGCCCGCTTTATCTGCAGGCCGTTGCCCTTAAGACTCGGCTTATATCCTATTATATCCACCGTCTCTGGGTATTTATAGCTTTTTATCTCTTTTGTCTGTATATCAACCGGCACGTCTATAAGCACAGGGCCGGGACGGCCGGTGGATGCTATGTAAAAAGCCTCTTTGAATATCCTCGGCAAATCTTCCGTCCGCTTTACAAGATAGCTGTGCTTTGTAAACGGCTCGCAGGCGCCGGTAATATCTGCTTCCTGAAACACGTCGCGGCCGATAAGCTCGCTTTGAACCTGCCCGGTAATCGCTACTATTGGTATAGAATCCATATAAGCCGACGCAATAGCCGTTACAAGATTGGTAGCGCCGGGGCCCGACGTCACCACGCATACGCCCGGACGGCCGGATATCCTCGCATAGCCGTTTGCAGCATGTCCGGCGTTTTGCTCCTGTCTTACAAGTATATGCCGGACAGAAGAATCTATAAGCGCATCATAAAATGGGCATATTGCCGCACCAGGATAGCCGAATATTGTTTTTACTCCCTCAGCCTCAAGACATTCCACCATTATTTTTGCGCCGCTTATCATATTAGCTCCACCCACTTTCATTACGCGCTTATTTAATATACCTATTTAATATAGAAACATTATATTATAAACCATCTGCGCTGTCAATTAAGCGTATTATATTTTTTAATCGTATATATATTGTATATATAACTTGACAAGTTCTTTAAATAGTAATATTATAAATTATATATATGTTATTTTGTATTATACTATTGTTTTTTATATATGGAATATAAATATTTGTTACGTATCTAAAGTTCTGATTATTTTTTATATTTTTATAATCCATTTGGGCCGCGTTCGGCTAAGCTGTAGCAATATGTATTTGCAAAATAATGCTTAGGCGAGACTCGCGGCCTATTTTTAACTGCGGTTTAAATAAAGGGAGGTGCACCACAGGTGCAAGATTGGTTGATTCCTGTCCTCTCTGCTTTGGGCGCTGCTATTATTTTTGGCATTATTGGTTTTTTACTTGGTATAAGACATCGTAAAAGAACTGCCGAAGCATTGTTGGGCTCAGCAGAAGAAGAATCAAAACGTATTTTAAGTGAAGCGATTAAAAACGCTGAAGCAAAGAAAAAAGAAGCTATTTTAGAAGCTAAAGACGAAATTCATCAATTAAGAAACGAATCAGAAAAAGAACTTAAGGACCGCCGCAGAGAAGTACAGCGGCAGGAAAATCGCATGCTCCAGAAAGAGGAGGCGCTGGAGAAAAAGCTCGATTTATTGGAGCAGCGCGATGAAAAGCTGCAAAAACGCACAAAGGAAATCGAAGAACGCATGGCGGAGGCGGAAGAGCTTAAAAAGCATCAGTTTGAGATGCTGGAGCGCATTTCCGGCCTTACGCAGGAGCAGGCAAAAGAGCATCTGCTTAAAGATTTAGACGAAGAGCTTACGCACGAAAAGGCTATGCTTATACGCAATTATGAGCAGCAGCTTAAAGAAGAAGCCGACCAAAAGGCTCGCGAGCTCATCGCGCAGTCTATACAGAGATGCGCCGCCGACCACTCTTCTGAGGCGACGGTTTCTGTTGTCCCGCTGCCGAGCGACGACATGAAAGGACGCATAATCGGCCGTGAAGGAAGAAACATCCGCACGCTTGAAACGCTTACCGGTGTCGACCTCATAATCGACGATACCCCTGAAGCTATTACCCTTTCAAGCTTTGACCCAATACGCCGCGAGGTTGCAAGGCTTTCTCTCGAAAAGCTCATTGCAGACGGAAGAATACATCCCGCCCGCATTGAGGAAATGGTAGAAAAGTCCAAGCGCGAGGTTGAAAAGGTAATCAAGCGCGAGGGCGAAAACGCCGTGCTTGAAACTGGCATTCACGGCATGCATTCGGAGCTTGTAAAGCTCCTCGGCCGTCTCCATTACCGCACAAGCTTTGGTCAGAATGTACTCGACCATTCTTTGGAGGTCGCTTATCTTTCAGGACTTATGGCGGCGGAGCTTGGCGAGAATGTAACGCTGGCAAAGCGCGCCGGCCTGCTGCATGACATTGGTAAGGCGCTCGATCATGAGATGGAAGGCTCGCATGTACAGCTCGGCGTGGACGTCGCTCGGAAATATAAAGAAAACGAGCAGGTTATACACGCTATTCAGGCGCATCACGGCGACGTTGAGGCGAAAACCGTCATTGCTTGTCTGGTGCAGGCTGCTGACGCAATATCAGCGGCGCGTCCAGGCGCGCGGCGTGAGAATGTTGAGAATTATATCAAGCGCCTTGAGAAGCTTGAGGAAATTGCAAATTCCTATAACGGTGTTGAAAGGTCTTATGCCATACAAGCCGGCCGCGAGATTAGGATTATGGTTAAGCCGGAGATTATATCTGACGACGAAATGATAATAGCGGCAAGAAACATAGTTAAGCAAATTGAGGATGAACTTGAATATCCCGGACAGATAAAGGTAAATATTATTCGTGAAAGCCGCGCTATTGATTACGCTAAATAATAAATTTAATCCCTGTACGCAGAAATTTTTGCGTACAGGGATTTTTTTATTTATTTTTATGGTAAATATTGCACCGGCGAGTTATAATAATAAATAAATCTGATTTAAGCAGTTGCTTATTAGATAAAATCGCGGTCTTTATGTCTTAGACAGATGGCTTTAAGGGATTAATATATTTAAATGTTCTGTCATGATTATTTTGGCCCACAAATTCAGAAAATATTGTATATTAGAATATTGAGGCGTATAGACACATAATGAAAATTTTATGTATAGGCGACGTAGTAGGCCAAAACGGCTGTAAATTTTTAAGAGAAAAGCTGCCGGATATTAAAAAAGAGTACAACATTGATATTGTTATAGCAAACGGTGAAAATTCCGCTCAGGGTAACGGAATTTTGCCGCATTCGGCGCAGTATTTGTTTGACAGCGGAGTAGATGTTATAACGGGTGGAAATCATTCTTTTCGCCGACGTGAAATATACGACATGCTTGATGAAAATCCGTTTTTGCTGAGGCCGGCAAATTATCCAAGCTCAGCCCCCGGCAGAGGTATCGCGTATATTGACAAGGGCAGATATATCACGGCCGTTATCAGCCTTTTAGGACTTGTGTATATGAATAGTCTCGACTGCCCTTTCCGCACAGCCGATAAGCTTATAAATGAGGCGAAAGAAAACGGTGCAAAAATAATTATTATTGATTTTCACGCCGAAGCGACGGCTGAAAAGAAAGCGCTTGCGTTTTATACAGATTCGCGTATATCAGCGCTTTTTGGCACACATACGCATACACCTACGGCGGACGAGCAGATTCTTCCGGGAGGCGCCGGATTTATCACCGATGTCGGCATGACGGGCCCATTTTTATCCGTACTTGGCGTAAACCCAGAAAAATCTATAGAATTTATGAAGAGCAAGCTGCCCGTCAGGTTTGAATATGCTAATTCTCCCTGCCATATGGACACCTGTATTTTCGAAATTGACGAAGCAAGCGGAAAATGTATATCTGTTAAGCGGCTGACTGTAGAATAAATTATGACTTTTACCGATGCTTTCACCTAGCTAGGGCTTTGTAGGCTATCATCTCAGATTATAATATTTTGTTTCGGAGGAATTTGTTTTGGCTAACCACGCACTTAGACGCAAACGTAAATTTACTGATAAATTGCTTAAAAAATTGATAATAATTACCGCTGTAGTGCTGTCGTTGCTTATTATAGCTATGATTATAGTATCGGCTGTTTATATTTCCAAGAAAAGCAGCGGCGGTGTTGACTATACCGGCGGCAGTCCAGATGTATCGTTCAACACCCTTATTTTCGCATATGGCGACGACGAGAATACTCAGGCTGGCGCATTTATGCTTTTCCGCGTCGACTCATATACAAACAAAATTTATTTGACTTCACTGCCGACCGACACTATCTGCAATTATGGCGAAACCCGCGATACTCTAAACGGGCATTTGTCCTATGGCGGCCATGTTCAGGCAATGACGGCCGTTGAGGACCTTTTAAAAATAGAAATAGACAGGTACGCAAAAATTGAGCTTTCCAAGTTTGAAGAAGTGATGGATTCTATAGGCGGCGTCACCTTTGATATTCCTGAAAGCGTTTCGGACGGCAGGGAAAGCGGACTTCCAATTAATATTGAGCCTGGGCTTCAGACTCTGACTGGTGCAATGGCTGGTGCTGTATTTTCTAAAAGCGATTGGAGCACCACTGACAAAATAACCATTCAAGAAAATCTTGCCTGCGCGATTGTAAATCAATATCTTAAAAATAACGTGCTGCAAAATGCTGAAACTTACTTTAACAAGGCTATCAACGCTGTTGAAACGAATATTTCGCTTATGGATTTTTACCGGATACTTCCTTTATTAAATAGCATGTCGCAGGCAGAAAGCCCGGCTGAAGTACAGCATGCAAATGGCAGCTATATATCCGACGGTAGTTTAACCGGATTTGATATTGATGATAATTCAATCTCCAGTCTTACTGCTGTATACAATAAAAAGCAGTAATTATTGAGCTTTAACGCTAATAAATGTAACGGCAAGATTACAATTATCTCTGTAATAACTTGCTTTACTAACCTATTAATTTTTGGGAGAATAAATAATGAAAAAAATAACAGCTATTTTTCTGCTTATAATATGCATTCTTTCTTTTACATCATGTTCTCCCGGTAAGGCGGATGACATTACGTCATCTGCTTCAGACAACACCATTTCAAGAGTAGAGACAAAGCAGGATAAATTTAATATATTCCCGCGGGGCGGCGCGTCTTCGGCATCGGAAGAAACGACGATTGTTTCCGACATAGCTGCCGATGATGTTAAAGGACTTGAAGGCGGTGCATCATATTCAGCGTCTGACATCTTTCCTGAACAGGTGAGCGAAGAGTTTATATCTAAAGACGGATTCTGCTATAATGCTATAAACGATACTCAAAAAAGCATTTATCGCCGCATGGATAAAATCGCTGCGGGAATGCACACCGGATTTGTTGTTCTCGGCAAATATGAAATGTCGGATATTGTTGTCGCTTTTTCAGCACTTAGAACCGATCACCCGGAATATTATTGGCTTTCAAATCAGTTTGCCTGCGGCTATTTCTCGGGAAATACGGCTGTTGCTTTTGACTATAAAAACGATAATATTGATATTTCATATCTCTGCACTGCTGAGGAGCGCACATCTTTTAACGCTAAGCTTAAATATGCGCTTGAAAAATTTTTATCCTCTTTATCCGATGATATGAGCGAGTATCAAAAAGAGCTTTTGCTTCATGACGCGTTGCTTAGCTCAATAGTGTACGACAAAGCCGCCGCTGCGGATTCTTCTAACAATCCGTTTGCTTTTACTGCATACGGCGCGCTTGTCAATGGAACGGCGATTTGCGAAGGCTATTCCCGCGCGTTTCAGCTGCTTATGAAATGCGTCGGCATAGACTGCACCTTAATCACCGGCTCTTCTAAGGAGCAGGGACACATGTGGAACAAGGTAAAAATTGAAAATGAATGGTATAATGTAGATGCCACGTGGGATGACGACGATACTTATATTTTTCACACTTATTTTAATATTAGCGATAAAATGATAGCAAACGACCATGATGTACATTCGGATTACAGTGAACTGTCAATTGAGCAGCTTGAAAAATTTGATGATTTTAACATTGCTCTGCCAGATTGTACTGCGCTTAACAATAATTATGGAATGATAAATAAATCATATATAAGCAGCCGCGATGTTTTTGCAGATGTAACCTCAAATGTACTTGTTGAAAAAGCTAAAAATGGCATACGCGAAGCTGAATTTGTTTTTGGCGAGGACTGTCCGCTTGTTTTCTCTCTTGACGGAGACAATTCTATTACTGATTTGCTCGAGGACGACGGTGTCTTGCGTGGTGTCAACAAAAGACTTAGCCGCTCAAATAGCATTAATAACATATATATAAGCGGAGTACCCGGCTCTAAGGGATTTTTGCTCAAATGGTAGCATAACGTTAAACGGTGCTCCTTTTATCTGTGCTTATTTAAAAGGGAATATTGGCAGTTTTTATCTTGACACTTATTATTAAAAAAAGTATAATATACAGGCGCAGTGTTATCAGTTGCTTAGATGTAGCATTTATGATTATACTGCTTTACATAGCTTTCGTGACAGTCTATACCGAAAGCGTTTATATTTGCCGCTGTGGTGGAATAGGCAGACACAAGGGACTTAAAATTTGAGCACTGGGTTTGGAAACTACCCTGTGAATCGCGTCAAATTCGGTGGAAATCCCGGTTTAGGACTATGCCGAGCGAAGCCTGATTATCAGGAACGTGTAGAGACTTGACGGCGCGCGCCTAAAGGCTATTATTTCCCATGGTGAAGGTAAAGTCCGGACTACAACGCTTTTATTAGCGGCTATGGCAACATAGAGTAGTGAAGAAAATCCCTCGGTAGCAATACCGTACCGGTTCAAGTCCGGTCAGCGGCACCACGTCGGAGCAAAGTCCGCTTTGCTCCGACCTCTTTTTATGCCTGCGGCAAAAAAGGCATTATCCGCCCGCTACCTTGCTCCTCCTTTCCAAACCGCAACCGCTGGCGCTGGGTCGCGGTTTAGGTTCCTAAATTCGCACGGGTATTTTTTGTCAACGCTTCTCATAAAAGCACGGCCTTTTGCGGGCGGTGCTTTTTGTGATGTTTGGCCGGCGAAAACCGGCCTTTGTAAATTGGGAGCACCACTGATTATAAAGAATTTTTCCCGCTGGGCGGCCCACTGAAAGTGACCACGTAAAGCGTCACCCAAGTCCGGACAGCAGCACCAGGCTGAGCCTGGACGCAATCCGCGTTCCAGATTCGGCTTTTTCTTTTGTCTTTCCGCTCGCGCTTACAGTAGGCATCTTTTTTATCAACGCTTCTCATGTAAAAACACCATCCCTTTTGGACGGTGTTTTTATCACATACCGCTCTGCCAACAAGATTTTTAAAGCCTGCAAATTAAAATTTATTATAATTATCTTATAATATTAACTAATTTTATTAACTATTAAAATTATTTTTTGTTTTCGACTAAATTCGACACACAAATGTTATAAAAATATGTATAATATATTAGTCAAATATTAACAGGAAATACTGGGTGTACTATTTGTATAAAGAGAAGGTGATATTAAATAAAAATTCAGCAAAGGGACATATAAATATAGGAGGAAGAAAAAATGAAAAAACAGGAATTAAAGCATTATGTTATACTTTAGCTGCGGCATCAGTTGTTTCAATTGTGAGTATAGTCAATTCTGATTTAACAGCTTTGGCTATGGAGCCTTTTGATTATGAATCAGTCTCCACTAAGGAAGTTTATGAGTATATAATAGATAATCAAAATAAAATAGATATTCAGGTAATTGGGGATATTGATTTAGGAAGCAACATTGAAATTCAGACAGAAACCTTAAATCAAGAGACTGCCAATTTAGAGCAGGCGACCACTGCCGAAATAAATTTATCTGATAATATTGAAACAGACATACTAATGGATGTTAAAAGCATAAATATTAATGGCTTAGAAAAAAAGGCTACAATTAATGACTTAAGTTTAATTCCTAAAACGGGCAAAGAGCAGACAAAAGCAATTATTGTTGCACAAGATGAAGTTATGAACTTTTTCACAAATGAAGAAATTGTGGATAAAGCGTTAGATAACGGCTATGCTATATATTTTGAATGCGATAACCAGCAATTAAAGGACAAAGTTTATCATAAAATGGGCATTATTGAGATGCTTCCAACAAATGAGGATTATGAAGCATTGGCCGAGGGAAATGCAGAGCAAATTCAAGATCAGCTGGAAAGAGGAGTATTTACACAAGAAGATTTAGATAATTCCAATTTTCAATCTGTAGCATCTTATATTATTCGAAATATGAGCGGAGAATATTTAACTGGAACGGTTTCTTCAAACAGCGAGAAAAATAAATATAACGATTTGTTGCAGGATATAATAAAGACAAGAAAATATTATACATATTATGAGGATCAAAGCAGTGTGGATAAAATGGATTCTGTAATTCTTCAGGCAAATGCAGAAGAAATGTTTTACCCCTCAAAGGATAACGCAGCATGGAATTTCAGTTATTATAATGAAAGATTTGAAATGTATTGCTGGTATGACTTTGAAGGTAATAATTGGGGCGTGTTTACTTCATTTTTAACCTGCGGCTGGCTTAAGAATGATTATGACGGCAAATATTACTTTTTAACCTTTTCACGCATGAATTCTCATCCAACTTACGGCGGAAACTTTTTTAATAAATCTGTTTACTATGAAGTAGTAGTAAACAATCACAATTCACATATTCAGTTAGAAGATTTTGGTCCAACATCTACTCCTTCGTCCTCATCTGTTAGCATGACCGCTGGGGCTGATTTATCTGCAAACGGTGTTGGCGCTTCTATCAGCTTCAGCTTTCCAATAAGTGATGGCGTAACAATAAGCTCACCAAATAATGCAGGATTAGATACAGGTATAGCAACTTCTGATTTTGAATATTTAAAAGATTTTAACTGGGGTGGTATACCTGGATACGCAAAGGAAAATCGCCAGCAACTTGCTTTTGCCGTCGCAAGCAGTATAGATAACAGAGATTATTTTATTCATACTCCTACATACGTTTGGAAAATAGGATATACTACTTCTCTGTTTACTGCTACTGTAAGAACATGGGTATTAAATCCATATGGTACTGTTACAACAAGCAAAGACAAATGCGTATATTAATAATTTAGAAAGGCTGTTTTTTATGAAAAGAACTGTTATTGGTATTGTTTTCACATGTGTTGGTGTCTTTATTAACATGATATGTATATTGGCTACTGCAATAGCTATGTCTGGTGTCCATGATTTTTGGTATATTCTACTTGATGTTTTAGGCCTTGCAATTCCTTTCTTGGTGGGTGTATTTTTATTTTTAGTAGGCATTTTAACTATATTTATTGAATATTTTAGAAAGCAATAAAGAATTTGGATAATTAACTTAATATGTATATTTGAATCCTTCCACTCCTGACAAGCGGGCAAATTTGCGTTATACAAATTTGCCCGCTTGTTCTTGTTGATTTGGAAAGCACCGGCCCTGCCGGCGGGGGAAGAGGGCAAAAATCTTTAGCCTTGGGCATTGAGCGAAGCTAACTGCTAACAGCCTCATGAAAACAGAAAGCTTTCGTTAGGACAGCAAATCGCCAATTTACGGGCTGCGTGGCAAGTGATGCAAGCGGAATAAATTTCAGCACCTCTTAAGCGGCTTGCCGGCAATATGCCCTTTTAGGGCTTGTGCAAATCACCAGCTCAACCGGTGGTTTTGATTTTTCTATATGTAAATTTAATAATGGCATAAAATTTATGCATAATTTCCGGTTTATGCGCTGTAAACAAAAAAGCTTGTCTGCCTCTAAGTACAATATGTCCAATTTCCCGTTTTTTCTGTGCCAGCCTTGCTTCAATATGCCATTGTGTTATAATTTTATTGTAAATAATGTGCAAGGAGCACAAAAAATGATAAAAAAAGAAAATATTAAATCCTATATACACTACAGCATGAGTGTCTCCGGCGGATTTTTCGGCGTTTATGCCATTTTAAATCATCTGGACATTTTCGCTTCATCGCAAACATCTAATTTTATACATATTTTTGCAAGCCTCTTTGGCCGCAATTGGTATGAAATGCTTTTTAGGCTCGGCGCCGCTTTATTATATATATTTGCTATTATCCTGTCCTCGCTGCTTGTTAAACGCACAAGGCTTAATATGCGCCTTATAAGTATAGGCGTTAATGCAGCGGCAGCATTGATATGCACCTTTACTCCCCCAACTGTGAACAACATTGTCGCGCTTTATCCGATATTTTTCTGCATGGCAATGCAGTGGTGCATTTACAACGGCGCAGAGGGGTACGCTTGCTCATCTATATTCTCTACCAATAATATTAAGCAGACGGCCTCATCATTGACAGAATATTTCTGCGATAAAGATAAAAAGCATCTGCACAAGGCAAGATTTTTCGGCATGACTCTTATTTTTTACCACGTCGGCGTTATTATCGGCTATATAAGCTGCCGCTTGCTCGCTTCCAGGGGCTGCTGGATATGCATATTTCCTCTTATCGTCTCTGCTATGCTTGTATTGTATGATATGAAAATTGAAAAAACATCTATATCAGAAATCGCTGTTCCATAATCAGAGTATACTTACGCCCATATATTCAACTTATGCTTTTTATTGCAGCATTTTTCACGTTGGATGATATAGTTAAAACTAATTTTTACAAAAATTAAAAGAACCGCAGTTTATATTTATTTCACTTTAAAATTAAAAAAGTTTGTCATTATCGGACTTGAACGAAAACCATTCCGTGTGTCTCTATACAATTTTTTCTCACTGTAAAACAATCTGCTTCTTTATCCTAACAGGGAAAATATGCATGTTATCTATATAGCTTGCGGCATTTTTATTTTAAAGAAAAAATCGGAATAACAGTGAAATTCTTTTAAAAGCAGCACTAATAATGCACGGTATTAAAAATATTATATTGCCGTTTTTTAGTCCGAAAATTATCATTTATATACAATTAATCCCCGCTATATAAATACCGGGGATTTTTTCACAATTAGCATATTTCAGAGTCTTTTCTTTTTTAAATAATATATTATGTTGATTTAACTGTACCTATTCCGTATTTTACTGTTATTCGGCTCAGCCGCCGGCCGACCGGCCCCGCAAGCAAAAGCAGGAAAATTACATTTGTAACCGCATACGTTATCATCATCGGCAGAGAGGCCGCAACATAAAGCATATACCTCAATATATTAAACCCGCCCTGCTCCTGCCACATCACGGTATATATGTCCATTATTAATGAAAAGGCGATGCCGGAAAGGAGTCCGTATATGCAAAGCGGCAGCCGACCTTTTTTTAAAAGCGGAGCAATTATTCCCGCAATAAAGCCTATTATACCCCAGCTCAGCATCTGGAATGGCGTCCACGGACCTTGACCGAAAAACATATTCGACACTACCGCCGATAACGCTCCTGTCATAAATCCCGCCTCTGCCCCAAAATACATGCCGGTAAATATCACTATCGCCGTAACCGGCTTTACGCTCGGAAGCGGTAAAAATACAATCCTGCCTGCAACCGCCAGCGCGGTCATTACCGCAACGAGCATTATTTCCTCCGCGCTGTGACTGCCACGCTCAAACCTGACAAAAAACGGAATACAAGCCAATATTGCCGCTACTATTATAATGGCGGCATATTGCCCCCGCTTAAAAAGCAAAACGCACATTACAATAATAACAGCAGGTATTATCACAGCTATAAAAGCATATCTGATAAATTTTTTCACTGCTGCTGATTTAGACGTGCTCTGCAAAGCTTTATCACCTCTTCCGCAGTGACCGCTCCGTCCAATATACCGCGCGATATCCGGCAGGCCGGCGTAGTATAGTAGTAATTCTCTGCAAAAAGCTCCCGCGGCGTACCGCTTGATGCGATGCCGCCGTTAAACAGCATGGCGCAAACATCAGCCGCGCCGCAGGCAAATTCGACATCGTGCGCGACGATTATAACGGTCTTTCCCTCATTTTTAAGCGACTTTAATATTTCTTTCAGTTCGTCCTTTGCAAAGGCATCCATTCCCTTTGACGGCTCGTCCAGCAGCAAAAGCTGCGGATTTGACAGCAAAATCTTTGCTAAGGCGCATTTTTGCTGCTCTCCTCCGCTTAAATCAGCCGGATGCCGGTCCTTTAGGTGCTCTATATTCATAAGTCTATATATATAACTCTTTTTTTCTTCTATCTCTGCTTTCGTCAGGCCGAGCAGCCGGCAGTGGCTGCCTATGTCTTCCTCCACACTGTCGCCGGTAAAGACCGACATGACGTCCTGCGGAAGCATGGCGACAACGCCATGGTAGAGCGAATTTCCCTTATAATCTTTTAAAGATTTGCCAAGTATTTTCACTTTGCCCTCATATGGTCTTACAAGGCCTGCCGCAATACTGAGCAGAGTTGTTTTTCCGCTGCCGTTGCCTCCAAGCAGACAGCATATTTCTCCCTGCTCGACTGTAAATGAAAGGTCTTTTAATACATCCCTGCCATCTTTTTCATACCTGAATGACGCACCGGCTATTTCAAGCGCCGGCCGGCTATTGCTTCGCCGCTTTATACTTTTAGTATTAACCTGCACATCTGGCGCAGATGTCTTATTTGAGCCCTGTTCTTCATGCAGGCGGCAAAACGATGCTAAAAAATCTCTGCTCTCCCTCACCGTTATGGGACATTTATGCTGCTGAGTATTTTTATCCGCCAAAGCGTCAAAAATTCTAACAGGTTCGGGCAGCGCCGGCATAAATTTATCATATAATCCGCAGGATTTCAGCTTAGTCAAAATATCTTCCGGCGGCGCTGACACCTTTACGCTGCCTTTCTCCATTAAAACAATTTTATCGGACATTTCAAAAGCGTCCTGCAGGCAATGCTCCGCCATTATTACCGTAAGGCCGGTTTCAGCGTTCAGCCTGCGCAGTGCTGAATACAGCTCTGCCGCGCCTATCGGGTCAAGCTGTGCCGACGGCTCATCCAGCAGCAAAAGCCGCGGCCGCATTGCCAATACCGACGCCAAATTCAGCATCTGCTTTTGCCCGCCTGAAAGCTGCGCTGTTTTTTGATTAAACCAATCTTCTATGCCAAAATATGCCGCCGTCTCCGCTATTCTGCTGCGGATTATTTGCGCCGGCAGTCCCATATTTTCCAGCCCAAAAGCAAGCTCGTGCCAGACTGTGTCGGTTACTATCTGGCTCTCCGGCCGCTGCATGACAAAGCCTATTTCGACGCTTGACAAAGCATCTAATTCTGATATATTCCTGCCGCGGTAAATTATATCGCCCTTTAACTCGCCGTGCGGGGCAATCTCTTTCTTTATAAGCCGCAGCAATGTCGTCTTGCCGCAGCCGGACGGTCCGAATATCGTTATAAACTGCCCGCAGTTTACAGACATAGATATATTGTCAAGCGCCGGTATATCGCTTTCTGGATATGTAAAGCTTAAATTGCTGATGCGCAGTATCTCCATTTCAGCCTCCCTGCTGCCGATAGTAGCGTCGGCAGAAACAGCAGCACCCCATAGCATATATAAACCGTTAAGCTAAACGGGCCTACATTTATAGCATCTGCCGCCGGATAATATGAAAATGCCGCTGTACCCGCCGCAAGTCCGGCAATAACAACGGCTGAAAGAAATGCCGTAACGGCAAAGAATACTGTGTCTGAACCTTTAAATCTAAACAGGCTATAGCTGCTCCGCTTTGCTGCGCCATAGCCCCGCGCACGCATGGAGCCGGCCGTCTCTACCGCCTCCTCAAGCGAGCGGGAAATATTAGCAGAAAACACGCGGGATGCTGTCTTAATACGGGAAATAAGCCCGCTGCCGCCTGATATGCCCATGCATTTCTGCATAGACGACGATGTCTTAAGCTGTCTTGTAAACATCGGAACCAGTCGCATTATAACAGTTATAACCAACGCCGTTTTCGGCAGCGTGTTGGCAAACAAATACATAAATTTATCATTCGTGAGTATGTAACCCATACATCTAAACCACAGCAGCACCGATATAAGTACGCCGGCAATGGCAAATCCGTAAAGCAGCGCCTCGACCGTAACGGCGCGAAGTCCTATATAAAACATGACCGTTTGGCCGCGGTGTACTACAAGCGGATTTATCAGCGAGGTCAGTAAAAAAACGATTATATAAAATTTTATGCCTTTAAAAGCTCGCCGCCCGCCAAATACCGCACAGCCGCAGACCGCCCCTATAAACGACAATATTATGAATACCGGGTGCATTACAAACATTGATATTCCTATTATAATCAAAAAGTAAATGGCGACAGGTATTGGATGAATAAGTGTAAAATCTTTCATAGCAGTTCTCTTTAATTTAGATAATTTGTGTTTAGCATTAGCTAATTTCAGGCATAAGCCGCCGCACAATCAGCAGGCAGCGCGACGAATATATCACCGCTTTTATGCCGCGGCTCTATAACAGTCAACGCCGCTGTCCCGCATAATTTATGCAAATGACGTCAGCCGTTTTTGCATATCTCTTCATTTTTAGCGAGGAAAAATGCCGTTTTTACGCACAATGCCACCGCATTATTTTAAGCAAAGCAAATTTCAGTTTAATATTGTACTCCGGTCGTCTGTATAAAAGTGATAGCGCCAATAGCGCGCATCCATTATTAAATCAGCCCGCAATAATCCGCCGTACGGCTATTGCAGCCGCTTTCTAGAACTGTTCAAACATGCCATTGCACAGAAGCGCGTCATGGCCGCCCTCAGCATAAAATCACTATGCTTTTGCAGCAGTCAATTGTTCAAAGCAGACTCCATTTTGTCAGCGGCCAATTTTGCCCCATTATTTTCCCGCATTGCCGGCTAAAAAACGATAGGTCTGCTCTGCGCTAATCAATGATAGCTTACATGCTATCTACTGCTTCAATTCCAAGTAAATCGAGATAAAGCATAAGCACTTTTCTCACAGTTATTATAAGCGCCGTCCAGTTCTGCCTTTTGGCCGCATTCGGCTCATCTATTATTCTGTTGTCGTGATAAAAGCGCGAGAACAGCGCCGCCGTTTGATATAAATTCTCACATATTATATTAGGTGCGCGGTCGGCCGCAGCCTTTACCACCGTTTCAGAGCTAAGCGCTATTTTCAAATACAGCTCGCGCTCAATATCGGAATATATCTCCGACGGCTTTATATCACTCTCATATGGAACGTTAAGCCTTTTTAGTATGGAATTTATGCGTGTTACTGTATATAAAATATACGGACCCGTTTTGCCCTCAAACGACAAAAACTTAGACATATCAAATATATAATCCTTAGACTTCTGATTTATCAAATCGCCGAATTTAATGGCGGCTATGCCGATTTTTTCCGCTTTATCAGCCCTTTGCTCATCATTTGCCTCATCATCCGTGCGGTCGGATTCATTTAACTTCTCAAGCGCCGCTGCCGAAGCCATATTAAGCAGCTCTTCCAGGCGCATCGTGCCGCCGTCGCGCGTTTTAAATGGCTTGCCGTCAGGGCCGTTGACGGTGCCGAAGCCCAAAAACTCAAGCGATGTATCATCCGGGATAAGCTGCGCAAGCCGCGCGCACCTGAACACCTGCTCAAAATGCAGCGACTGACGGCTGTCGGTTATATATATAAGCTTATCAGGCGAAAAATCGCGCTGGCGCTGTATTATTGTAGCAAGATCGGTGGTGGCGTATATATTTGAGCCGTCTGACTTTTTCACTATAACCGGCGGAATTTCGGCAGTGTCGTCATCCTTTACCACATCGACAACCAACGCGCCGTCGCTCTCCCTTACCAGACCTTTCTCATGCAGCGTATCCATAAGCTTATCTACGTATTTTTCAGCGTCGCTTTCGCCGTACCAGCAGTCAAAGCTCACGTTCAGTCTGTCGTAAATTTGCTTTAAATCCGGTACAGACACCGCCATTATCTTTTTCCAAACCGCCATATAGCCAGCTTGCCCTTTCTGCAAATCCGCCGTCGCTTTCAGCGCCTCGCGCTTAAAGCCGTCGTCCTCCTTGCTCTTTTTGCTGGCAAAGGGATATATCTCACTTAAATCCTCAAGCGTTATGTCGGGGAAAGTATCGGAGTTTTCATCAAAGTCCGGTGCAAAGCAGCGCCAATCGGGATGGCGGTGTTTAAGCTCGGATATTATAAGGCCTATCTGCAGCCCCCAGTCGCCCAGATGTATATCGCCTATGACTCTTGCGCCGCAAGCCTTGAGTATCCGCTTAATCGACTCGCCTATAACCGCAGAACGCAGATGTCCTATGTGAAGCGGCTTTGCAACGTTCGGTCCGCCATAGTCTATCACTATAGTTTCTCCGGCATTTACTGCAGGGACTTCGCCGGCGGCGCCGCATGCAAATTTAAGCAGCTCGCTGTCAGACAAAGTGAGATTTATAAATCCGGGCCGCACGGCCTCCGCCTTTGAAAAAAGCGATTTGTCCATGGCCGCTACAACCTCGTCGGCTATCATAAACGGCGCTTTTTTGTAGCGTTTTGCACCCTCAAACGCGCCGTTGCATTGAAATTGACAAAGGTCAAGCCTGTCGGACATAGTTACTCTTCCCATTGACCTGTCATATCCGCATTTTTCAAAAGCATCACCGACTATGCCGGCTAAAAATTCTGTTATAATCTCCATTATTTTCCCTTTCTGAAAGCTGTGTTATTTTTATTTATTTAATATTTATACTTTACTATAAACGCCCGCAAAAATCAATGCTTTATGCGTCTGACGGCAAAGCGCAACGCTCTGCCGCATATAGATTTTACTCCTCTGCTTTTGCAGATTATGGCAGTCCACCGCTTCTAAAAAAGTCTAAAGCAAACTTTTGATATAGAAATGAAGCATGGTTCAAACTTCCGGCTTAGGCTGTGCCGGGCGATGACGCATTCGGTGGGCAAGCTGTCGCTTAAAATCGGTGAAAGACTACTCTCCTAAAATGCCGGCGGATTATATTAATGCGAAATCAAATTTTATAATTATAGTTCACGCACAGCGACTGCCAAAGCTGTTGCTTTCTCTTGCCTTTCTGCCTATTGCCAAGCAACTTTCCCATATGCTAATATCATAAAAATTGTGCTTTCCCTTTAACCAACGTATTTGCCGCCATTTCCGCTTAAACTATAATTAAAGCAATCCAGCGGCACTACCGGATTGCTTTTCGGTTTGTTATATTTTACTCTAATAGTCATCACTAATGCAGCCATTAAACAAATTTTTAATAACTGCATTGCTGTGCTCAATAGTCGACAGCATGGCAATAAAGACCTCGCCCCCCTTTATTCTTCCGACAATTTCCGCAATAAGCTCTTAACACGGCGGTATGTCTCATTTATTTTTCGCTTAAAGATGCGGCGAAAATCTTTGCCATGAAATCAACATTATAATAATCTCAATAATATTAACGCAATAGAGAATAGGATTTCTAATTTTTAAGAAAGTTGACTTTTTAAAATCTACGCCAGTTTATAAGGCCTTGCGTCATAATAAAGCAGAAGCTGCTTTAAAGCATCAATATGATTTGCTTTTTTTAAGCATCTTCGCAAGCTCTTTAAACGACGGCCGCTGCCCGTACATAAGCGTACCCAAGCGATATATTTTCGAGGCGAGCACGCCTATTCCGACGGCCGAGAGCGCCGTAAGCGCTATTGAAATAATTATGCCGTATATCGGCACGTCGGTTACGCAAATTCTAACAAACATTACAAACGGCGTAAAAACGGGGATATAGGAAAGTATTGTAACAACAAGGCTGTTCGGCGACGCCATTGCGGCGAATGCTCCGAAAAAGCCTATCAGCACAAGCACTATGACTGGAACCGCTACGGTGTTTATCTCCTCAACGCGGTTGACAAGCGAGCCCAGCGCGCCGTAAAGAGCCGCGAAAATGAAAAATCCTAGCACATAGAATATAACCGCATATATGACTATATTCACCGGCATGTTGAATATCCTCGATATAAATTCATACTGCGACCAGAAGCTGCTGTTTATATTGTAAAATACCAGTACCGCCGCAAGCCATATTCCTATCTGCGTAAGCCCCGCCGTGCCGGTGCCGAGTATTTTGCCGAATATCAGGTTGTTGGGTTTTGCCGAGGTAATGAGCAGCTCCATCGCGCGGGAGCTTTTTTCTGTAGCCACCGCCGTCGCCACCATCTGCCCATATAGAATTATGCTTATATAAAGCACCATTAGCAGCACATAGGTGTAAACATATGTGTCGCCAAAGCCGCTGCCGCCTGATTCTATCACTGTGAGCTGCGGCGCGGTCATAAGCGCAGATATCTGCTCTTGACTAAGCCCAGCTTCATTATAAAGGCTGAGCTGATATTTTGCTTTTACCGCAGCGTATATCTCATCAGAATAAATGCCCGTGGTTATGCCGTTGCTTTTGCTCATATAGGTATAGTCTGTTGCTGTATTTATGAAAAATACTCCGTCATATTCGCCGTTTGCTATGCTGTCATTTATTGCAACATCATCAGTGCTGCCCTCCGACTGCAAAGTAACGTTGTACGCCGGCAGCATATTCTCTGCTTCTTCTTTTCCCGAAAAGAGGCCTATTTTGTCAACTATTAGTAAATTTTTTGTCCGCTCAACGGCCGCCGGAGTATTTTCGCTGCCGCTTGCGCCGGCGCTGTCGCCAAGTATGCCGCCAATGGAGTCTGACAGCAGCGGCGGCACTGTCAGAAAGAGTATAATCAGCGCCGTTATCACTATGGTGAATACTAAAAACACCTTATTTCTCATATAATTGCCGTATTCATATAAAAATACCGTTTTAAGCTGTTTCATTATTCTTCACCCGCCTTTTCCACAAATATTTCCTCAAGCGTCGGCTCAAGAATTTCATATTTGTCTAAGTTTATGTCAGAATCTATAAGCATTCTCAGCAGCTTATCCTTGTCGTTTGCCTCTTTAAGCTTTATTACCGCCTCGCCTTGCTCTTTTGACTCTATGCTTTCGGCAAGTCCGCCTATATCAAGCTGTGACAGCTTTCCCTTTATATCTGGAATATCGGCGCAGACCAGCACCCTGCTGCGGTCATATCCCCGCTTTATCTCTTTAAGATTGCCGCTAAGCACTATTCTGCCCTGATTAAGCATGGCTATATTGTCGCAGAACTGCTCAACATATCCCATTTGATGCGATGAAAACAGTACTATTTTATTGCTGTCTATCAGCTCGCCTACTATATCTTTAAGCATTTGCGCGTTTACCGGGTCGAGGCCGGAAAAGGGCTCGTCGAGTATAATTATGTCCGGGTCGTTTACAAGCGTCGCCGCAAGCTGTATTTTCTGCTGATTGCCCTTTGATAGAGTATTAAGCTTTTTGTCAGCGTATTCCGTCATGCCGACGCGGGCAAGCCAGCGCATTGCCGACTCCTTTGCGTCGTGGCGGTTCATTCCCCGAAGCATGCCAACATATATTATCTGATTAAGTATTATTTGCTTTGGATACAGCCCGCGCTCCTCCGGCAGGTAGCCAAACGTCTTGCCCGACTGAGATACTTTTAGCCCATCAATTTCAATTTTACCCGAATCCGGCGGGAAAACACCCATTATTATCCTTATTATTGTCGTTTTGCCGGCGCCGTTTCGCCCTAAAAGTCCAAGTGCGGCTCCGCTCTCGCATTCAAAATTCACGCCCTTAAGCACATGCTTTGATGCAAACGACTTTTCTATATCCCTTACCAGCAGGCGCATATTATTCCCCTTTCTATACTGCAAAACTTAATACAGCCATTTATTTATTATTAGTCAGGCATATCTGAATATATACAGCAGTATTATAATATACACCCCATTAAACTGCAACATAAACAACAAGAATCTATGACCTATTTTCGATGTATTCTTGTAAAAGAAATGTAAAATGCTTGTAAATTTTTTTACTTTGTGTTATTATAATAAATATTTTTCATTTTTAATTTATTTATTAGAATAAATTTTATGTAAATATAACAAGAAAGAAGGCGTGTTAATGTTAAAAATATTTAAATGCTTTTTAGGACTGTTTATGTCGTTTGCTATAGCCGCCTCGGCTCTTGGCAGTGCTCCTGCCGCAGCTTTATTAAGCGCTGAGGGCAGCAGTGCATCCTATCAGATGAAAGAGGTTTATGAGCCGGAGACGTCGATTATAGCTCCGCCCACAGTTATCACAAAAATTGATACGGAAAAAAAGCTTAACTCACTCAATACCGACGGCAAGCGCACTCAAGTGGCATCGTTTGAAATTGCAGATTCAAGTCTAAACGTATCTGTAGGCGATACTTCATACACAATCGCTCAGATATTTGACGCATGTGCGACCGCTGTTATTCCGATGTTTACTACATCTGACTCTGTTACCGCAGAAGCTTTTGCAAATTATGTTGTTGAAAACGAAATGTACGACGTTATGCTGGCGTCTGATAATACAGATGTTTTGCTGGCGGCGCATGGCATAGAACCCTGTGCAATACGCTATGCATATCTTGCCGGCGCCGTTTCAGAGGAAAATAGTGCGGCACAGATTGCTCTTGACACTCACATTGGCAACGCGACTATAGCGATAATTTCTCAGGACGAAGCTCTCAGCAGAGATGATGCTGAATACCTACAGCTGCGCGGCATAGCTGTATGGCTCGACTCCGGTGTTGACAGCGACAAACAGCGTGTTTTTGACGCCGTTGACTGCGGCGCAAACGGCGTAACAGTTGAAAATTTTAATACGGCCTATAACCTTTACGGCAAGGTTAAAGATGAAGAGCCGGTATCAATCCGCAAGTCATTTATAGTAGGACACAGAGGCGCTCCTACTGCTGCGCCTGAAAATTCGCTCGCAAGCTATGAAAAGACCATAAGCCTTGGCGGCGACGCGATAGAAACTGATGTGTGGATGCTGGCCGATGGTTCACTTATCTGCAATCACAACGGCTCATTAGACGGCTACACCACCGACACGACAGCCAAAGGCTTAATAACAAGATATACGTGGGATGAACTCAGCCAGTATACTCTTAAAGCCCAGGGTGCATTTGACAGTGAGCAGTTCTGCAAGCTCGAATGGCTGTTTGAGCTGCTTCAGAAAAATCCTGACATTATTACTTTCCTTGAAATTAAGGATACTCGCAGAGAAGCAACTAAAGCCATGGTAAAGCTTATGGAAGATATGGAAGTAGAGCAGCAGGTATTCTTTATTTCTTTCGGCGGCAACTGCCTTGAATATGTAAATGAATTTGCTCCCTACTGCGGCACCGGATATCTTACTAGTCCTAAGTATAGTGCTTCGCTGTCAGTAAATGAAAATTTAAAAATCGTTATGGATTCTCTTGGCGGCTTAGCTGCCACCGCTGACTATATTTACGGTACGGGCGACGAAAATATAATTCACAATGCCGACTTTGTAAAGGCGGCGGCTCACCGCGGAATACTTATGCAGGCATGGACTATCAGCAATGAAGATGATTTAGTTATGCTTGCCAAAAACGGCGTAACCAGCATAACCACTAATTATCCCACATGGTCAAAAAATGAAAATCTGCATACATATGAGAGTATAACCGCCGAAACCCTTTTCCCTGCAGACTATACGGTATTAATTATATGCATATGCGCCGTGGTCGCTGCAGCAGTAATTGTCATAGTATGCGTAGCTGTTTTCAAAAGCAGGAAAAAGAAGAATTCATAATCTTTAATGCCCAATAAAAGCCAAAAAGCAGGCCTTTGATTTTCAATGCCTGCTTTTTGTTGTCGCTTTGAGCATAACAAAGTCAACGGTTCTGCCGTGGGTAGAAAAAAGCTTGGAAAAAATTAGTGGAAACTGATGGTAAGGTCAAAGAAGTAGATCTGTTTTCCCCCAAGAGAAAATTTCATAAGAGGAAATATACAAAAGCCTAAGAAACGCTATAAGTCCAAACAGAGAGAAATATGACTAACTTACCAGCCGCCGGGCGAGCGATGCAATGATAATCAGTACCCTTTCTAACGGTCAGCAAGTTCTTGCCCCTCGTGGGCTGTGCATACCACTATTTTACTAAAGGTTTTGATTTAATCTGTATTGGCTTAAGATTTTAATCTCTTCTATCAAAAACGGCGGAATTTCGCATCTTATGAAAGCAGCTTCATAACCTCGTTTCGGGTGCGGGCGTCAGATTTCATTCCGCCTCTTAACGCCGATGTCTTAGTCAGTGCGCCGGCAGCGCGGGCGCCGCGCATAGACATACAAAGATGTTCCGCTTCAACTACTACCGCAACTCCCCTCGGCTGCAGCACTTTTTCTAAAAAGTCCGCCACCTGTGAGGTAAGTCTCTCCTGCAGCTGCGGGCGCTTGGCAAAAGAGCCTACTATTCTCGCCAGTTTAGATAATCCTATAATCTTTCCGTCTTTTGGTATATATGCAATATGCGCCCTGCCTATAAAGGGAAGTAAATGATGCTCGCACATTGAATAAAATGGTATATCCCGTACCACTACCATTTCGTCAGGAGATTCTTCATTAAATATTTTGACGTGCGTTTGCGGGTCTTCCTCAAGTCCCGCAAATATTTCCTCATACATGTTGGCTACACGCCGCGGAGTCTCTTTGAGCCCCTCTCTGTCCGGGTTTTCTCCTATTGCCAAAAGTATCTCCCTTACAGCCATTTCTATTCTAAGTTTATCCATTTATATCTGCCTTTCAAAGTTGCGTCAGGCTTTCCGATGTACGCAACACAATTAATTTTTATCAGACCGCCTGCGAATTTTGAGGCGCTCAGCCTGTTAATTTACGTATATTATACCAAAAATCAGTATAATAAACCAGTATTAACGACCTTTATATACAAAATATAAATTTATTTTTTACTTTTTGTTTTTTTATCTTGAAAAAATATCGTTTTATGGCATAATAGTAAAAGGTATATGGAATTAAATTGGGGGCGTATTAATGAGTTTTCAGAGGAAGGATATTAAAATATTTTCCTGCAATTCAAATCGTCCGGTGGCAAAGCAGATAGCGGAAACACTGGGCCTTACTCTTGGCGATGCTGAAGTTTCTAAATTCTCCGACGGTGAAATAAGCATTTCTATAGGCGAGTCGGTCAGAGGTTCTGACGTATTTATTGTACAGTCCACCTGTGACCCGGTCAATGACAACCTGATGGAACTGCTTATAATGATAGACGCCATGAAACGTGCGTCTGCCGGTCGTATTACCGCAGTTATGCCGTATTTCGGCTATGCAAGGCAGGACAGAAAGGCAAAAGCTAGGGATCCAATCTCTGCTAAGTTAGTAGCCGACCTTATAACTGCCGCCGGCGCAGATAGAGTACTTACTATGGATTTGCACGCATCACAGATACAGGGATTTTTCAATATTCCTGTCGACCATCTGCTCGGCGCGCCTATTCTTGCAAACTATTATAAAAACACATATGACGACTGCTCTCAGTATGTAGTAGTTTCTCCGGATATGGGAGCCATTAAGCGCGCCCGCAATTTTGCGCATTTTATAGAGACAGATACTCCTATCGCCATTGTCGACAAGCGCCGTCCTAAGGCAAATGTCAGCGAGGTTATGAATATTATAGGCGATGTTAAGGGCAAAAAGGTTGTTCTTGTTGACGAGCTTATAGACACGGCCGGTACTCTCTGCAATGCAGCGAAAGCTATTATAGAGGTCGGCGGTGCTACTGAGGTTATGGCCTGCGCTACTCACGGCGTGCTTTCCGGCCCGGCGCTTCAGCGTATTACCGACAGCTATATAAGCAAGGTCGTGTTGCTCGACACAATTATGCTTCCGCCGGAAAAACTTATAGATAAGATTAATGTTTTACAGGTAGCTCCGTACTTTGCTGAGGCTATTGAGCGCATTTATGAGAACAAGCCTGTAAGCACAATGTTTAGTTAAGTGCATTCTTTATATACATAGCTCTGGGACATACTGTTTTAACAATTGTCTTTTAATGCTTTGGTTTTATGACAATATACGCACAATTTTTGATTTATCATAGGGTGGGGAAACTTTTCCCCGCCCGTTGTGTGTTGTATACATGAATTTTTGGAATATGTTTAGGGCAGCATAATCTAATTAAAGATTGCCGCCAAAAATAAATTTTATGCGGCAAATCGAGATGTTTTTATTAAGCCGTGTAATTATCAATACTTGTTATGTATGAAAGCTTATGGCGACACTTTGGCCGAATTTATCTTTTAAGTGATTGTATTTCAGCTCGGCCTGAGGAAATGTGCCGCAAAGCAGGTACTCTTCCGTGCATCTTGAAATAAATATTCGCTGAGTCTTAAAGCGGATTGCGTCCAGGCTTAGCCCAACTAAGTACAAACAGCACATAAGCACACTTTCGTGCATCTTGAAATAAATAATCGCTGAGTCTTAAAGAGAATTGCGTCCAGGCTCAGCCTGGGAGGAAAATATGTTTAATATATTTAAAAAGGGAAAATATGACTTCATTATAGCGGGGTTAGGAAATCCCGGTCCAAAATATGATAACACCCGCCACAATGCCGGCTTTATGGTTATCGATGCTCTTGCAAAAGAGCTTGGCGTGCAGATAAGCAAAAATAAGTTTCATGCGCTTATAGGGGACGGTGAAATATCTGGACACAGATGCATGCTTGTAAAGCCGCTTACTTTTATGAATAATTCCGGCGAAAGTATAAGGGACATCTCTTCTTTCTACAAAATATCCGCACCTAATATTATTATAATATCTGATGACATATCTTTGGACGTAGGCAGAATACGAATTAGGCGGAACGGCTCCGCCGGCGGCCACAACGGGCTAAAAAGCATATTCGAGCTGACCGGCACGACCGATTATCCACGCATAAAGGTAGGCGTAGGCAATAAGCCAAGCCCCGACTATGACTTGGTTAAGCATGTGCTCGGTAAATTCTCTAAAGAAGAGCAGGCTTTGTTAAACACAGCTATTGACAATGCATGCAGCGCCTTAAAGCTTATGGTAAACGGTGAAATTGATAAAGCTATGAATCTTTATAACTGATTTTTTGCCGGCATATATTGTCTTCATACCTTTGCCGGCGCTTTAAAGGCGCTTTTTACGATTATCTAATAGACTAACGGAGCTTTAGATAAACTAAACTCTTCCGCCGTCGATTTGTTATATCTATTTTATGAGAGAAAATTTTAAATACTTTACTTGCTAATTAAAATCTACAGCAGAATTTTTATCGCTTTCTTCGGCATTTTTATTATTAAAGCCGTGCGGCGAAAATTACAGCGACGGCAAGTAATTTTTATCTGTATAAATATCAGCGTACGATATATATGCTTCTGATGCGAGCGAAATAATTACTATCTGAAAAGGTCAGTTTAATTGTCAAAAACTGTGATTTTGAATATTTGCAGTCGCATGTCTAAAACGGTGGTAACAATGCAATTTATTTTTAACAAGCTTAATACTTTGCCGGAATATACGGCGCTTAGGCAGTTGGTCTGCAGCGGCGCTTTTCCAATGGCCGTCACCGGCGTGTCGCATATACACAAGGCAGTGCTTTTTGCTGCTCTGCTTAAGGACTGCCGTCAAAAGGGGCTGCTGCTTACTCCTACAGAATCAGACGCCGCAGCTCTTAAGGAGGATATTGAGGCGCTCGGGCTAAGGGTGCTGCTTTATCCTGCAAGGGATTTTATTTTTCACGATATATCCGGTTCGTCGCACGAGTATGAGCACGCACGTCTTGACGTCCTCTGCCGCATGATAAGCGGCGATTATGACGTGTGCATATCCGCAATAGACGCTGCGCTGCAGTATACGCTGCCGCCGGAGCGGCTTAAGCAGAGCCTGTTCACTGTAAAGTCCGACGACGATATCGATTTACCGTATTTTACGGCGCAGCTTATATCGGCAGGGTATAAAAAATGCGAGCAGGTGGACGGCCCCGGCCAGTTTGCCGTACGCGGCGGTATAATCGATATTTTTACGCCGGGGCTTTCTTCCCCCGTTAGAATAGAGCTGTGGGACACGGCGGTGGACTCCATCTCCATGTTCGACGTTATTACTCAGCGCCGTACCGAGCAGCTTAGTAAAATAACCATATCTCCCGCAAGAGAGGTGCTTTTTGCGTCTGACGACGAGCTGGCGGACAGGCTGCGTGATATATGTTCAAAGCTTGACGCCGCTGCACCCGCGAAGCGCAATTTGGAAAAGTGTATGGAGCTTATATCGGCCGGCGCCCCGCCTGCCAGCTATGACAGGTTTATCGGCGTAGCATATAAAAAGCCGGCAACGCTGCTGGACTATATCAGCGGCGGAATTATTGCGGCGAGTGAATCGACGGGTCTTAAAGAGCGGTGCCGCACATCACAGTGGCAGATTGAACAGGACGTTCAGCAGCTGCTGGAGGAGGGCGTTGTGCTGCCGCAATACTGTGAGTTTGCCCTAAGCTGGGATGCTTTTCTGCACTGTGCCGAAAAGCAAAAGCTTATTATTTTAGACACCTTCCCCAAGGGTAATTATGATGTTCATATAAAGGGCTTGCAAAGCATAGCGCTGCGTCAGTCCCCGCCGTGGAACGGCAGCCTTGAAACGCTTGTAGAGGACATTCAGCCCGTTCTCCGCAGCGGCGGCGCGTGTGTGGTGCTCGCCGGTCTTGAAAAAGCTGCAGCGGCTCTCGCGTCGGATTTAAGCGGTGCAGGTATAGCTGCCGCCTTTATAAAAAATCCAGATGATGTAAAGGGCGGAATGGTCACCGTCACCACCGGCGGGCTTTCCGGTGGGTTTGAGTTTCCCGGCGGAGGCTTCTGCCTTATCACCAAGGGTAGATATAACGCCGCCCGGCGCACCCTTCGTAAGAAGAGTTCGTCGTCAAAGGGCATAAGCAGCCTTGAGGAGATTAACAAGGGCGATTACATAGTCCACGCCGCACACGGCATAGGCATTTACGACGGTGTTGAGAAAAAGACCGCCGGCGGCATAACAAAGGACTATATCAAAATAAAGTACGCCAAGGGCGACGTGTTGTATGTTCCGGTCACACAGCTTGACCTTGTGTCAAAATATATCGGTCCCAGCTCAGAGGACGGGCATGTCAAAGTAAACCGCCTCGGCGGCACCGAATGGGCCAAGACAAAGCGGCGAGTTAAATCGGCCGTTAAGGATTTGGCAAAGCAGCTCACGGCGCTGTACGCCAGCCGCATGAATATAAAAGGATTTGCATTCTCAGAAGACACCGACATGCAAAACGACTTTGAGCGCCGGTTTGAGTATGAGGAGACGGACGACCAGCTCAGAAGCGCCGCCGAGATAAAGGCGGATATGGAGCGTCCGGTGCCGATGGACCGGCTGCTGTGCGGAGACGTCGGCTTTGGCAAGACGGAGGTTGCACTGCGCGCCGCATTTAAATGTATCGCCGACTCAAAGCAGTGCGCAATTTTAGTACCCACCACAATCCTCGCGCTGCAGCATTATCAGACGATAATTTCGCGCATGCAGGGCATGCCGGTAAATGTCGAGCTGCTTTCCCGCTTCCGCTCGCCCAAGCAGCAGAAGGAAATTTTAAAGCGTGTCAAATCCGGCGAGATTGATATTATTGTCGGCACGCACCGGCTTGTTTCTAAGGACGTCGTGTTTAAGGACCTCGGTTTGCTTATTGTAGATGAGGAGCAGCGCTTCGGCGTTGCACAAAAAGAAAAGCTTAAGGAAAGCTTCCCCGCAGTGGACGTGCTGACGCTTTCCGCCACCCCTATTCCCCGCACGCTCAACATGGCGATGTCGGGACTGAGGGACATGTCGGTTATAGAAGAGGCGCCGCAGGACAGGCATCCGGTTCAGACGTATGTGCTTGAATATGACTCCGGCATATTGCTGGACGCCATAAGGCGCGAGCTTCGCCGCGGCGGTCAGGTCTATTACATACATAACAAGATTGATTCCATTGACAAGCTTGCCGTGCGTCTTGCCTCTCAGCTTGACGGCGCACGCGTCGCCGCAGCGCACGGGAGGATGAGCGAGAGCGAGCTGTCGGATATATGGCGCCGGCTTTTAGACCATGAGATTGACGTGCTTGTATGCACCACAATAATTGAAACGGGCGTCGATGTTCCGAATGTTAACACGCTTATAATCGAGGATGCCGACCATATGGGCCTGTCGCAGCTGCACCAGCTCCGCGGACGCGTTGGGCGCTCACCGCGCAGAGCATATGCCTATCTTACCTTCAGGCGCGGCAAGGCGCTTACCGATATAGCCTATAAACGCCTTGAATCTATCAGGGAATACACTGAGTTCGGCTCCGGCTTTAAAATAGCCATGCGCGACCTTGAAATACGTGGCGCCGGCAATATTCTCGGCGGCGAGCAGCATGGGCATATGGAATCCGTCGGTTATGATATGTACGTTAAACTGCTGAACGAGGCCATAAGTGAGGAAAAAGGGCAAAAATCTCCCGCCGAGGAGGAATGCGCCGTTGACATGCAGATACAGGCGCATATACCTGAAAATTATATTTCCGCAAACGCTCAACGCCTTTCAATATACCGCCGCATCGCTGATATACGCACCAGAGACGATGCCGACGACGTAATAGATGAGCTCATAGACCGCTTTGGCGACCCGCCGAAAAGCGTACTGGGACTTATCGACATATCGCTGCTTCGCAGCCGGGCGGCAGCGCTTGGAATGTCTGAAATTGTGCAGAAAGGTCAAAGCATGCTCTTCTTCCCGCGCACGCTTGATATGGAAAAAATATCTGGGCTTGTGTCGGCCATGAAAGGGCGTGTGCTGGTAAGCGCCGGCCAGCGGCCGTATGTGTCCGTTAAAATTATTGGCGAGCCGTTTGACACGGCGCTGAGCGTATTAGACACCTTAACGGCTCAAAGCGATGCCTCGCAGGCTTAGCCAAATACAGCGGATGAAATTAAATCTTCATGGCCGTATACCAAGTCAAAAAAAGCATCCGCCCCAGACGTTATATTTATGCTGCAGATTAATAAACATCCACCTGTAAAGCTGGTGGATGTTTAATTTTACGGGCAAAGCCATATGCTCCTCGCAGATGCATAAAACGCATAATACGACTTTTCAGCCACGCTCAGGTTGCTGCTTGCCGGGCGTGAACAGACCTCACTCATCTTCGGCTGTTCGCTTAATTCGTTCCTCCAATTGCTTTGCAATGCATCTCGATATGCGGCGGGCAAAATTGCCCGCCGCATCCGCGCAGTGACCGCGGGGCATTTGCTTAAATCGGCTCTCCCTATTTTTGCAGGGGATTTTTTATGTAATATAACATTATTGCCACTATGTTTTTATCGGGTGTTTTAGTTTTTACGAGGTGTCGGCGCTAATACTGAATTATAATCGGCTAACCTGTCGAGGTCGGTACCGGGAGTTTATCCTTGCCGTAAAAAAACTGCGATACTTTATTTATAAAATTAATTGTATTTTTAAAAAGAGCTTCGCTCGTTTCTTTTCTGCGAATATAATTTGTCCTGCTCGCCTCTAAAGATGATGCTCCTATCGACAAGCCTATATCTTCAAGAAAAATATTCATATATTTTCCTTTTGATTCTTCTTTTGCAAGCTTGTCTTTAAGATTTTTCCTGTAATTTTCAAACTCTTGATTAAAATCGTAATAGACGTCAATTATGGCATCGGCATAATCGTGTAAATTACTGCTGCTAATTTTCTCCGCCTCGGCAAGATTTGTAAAGGCGCCGTCAAATTTTGTAAATAGCTCTACTATTAGCATTTCCCCATTCGCATCAATGTCGTATGCCTCGACAACTTCATTTCTTACTGCCGTCCCTCCGCCGCAGGAGCAAAACAGCGTCGCCGTTAACACAGATAATAAAGCTGCGGCATATTTTTTGATTTTTTCCATATTATCCCTCTTGTTTGACATTCACCGAATGTTATATCTGCTACTAATATAGCATATAATTTAAAAAATGACAATCACTAAATGTCAAGCTGGGGAATTATATGTTTATAAACAAGAGCAGTGACGGCAAAAACAATATATGCGGGCCAAATATTGCACGTTTTCGCAAGGCGCTGAGAATATCTCAGCGCGAGCTTGCCGACCGTTTGCAGCTTATAGGTTTAGATGTTGATAAAAATGCAATTCAGCGTATTGAGGCGGGGAAGCGCTTTGTAACGGATATTGAGCTGATTGCCATTTCAAAGGTGTTAAATAAAACTTTTGATGAGTTATTAAAGATAATCGATTAATTAAAGGCTTATAAAACTAATATTTACGATAATGCAGTATACAAATATGTGTACTGCATTATTTAATGTGCAAAATAATCTTTTAATTATAATACAAGTACCATTTTTATAAGCTTTTTTAATAAAAACAATAAATAAATTATAAATATTTTTTATTTTCGACATAAAAGGTTATTTTTTTCTGTCTCTATGTGCTAATATGTTTTTAAATTACGGTATAGGTAATTAAAAATAGGAAAGAAAATTAACATTGTATTGGCACTGTGCATGATTTGCGAGGTAATGTTTGACTTATTGCCTGTGTCGGAACAGGCTTTGGAGTTAGTAAGCCCATACGATTTCGATTAATGCATATAAAGGCTTTTATGTGAATGTCCTCGTTGATATCAAAGTAAATTACACAAATTACCCCGACTATCTAAATGGCAGCAAACAGATTTCAATAAATACCAACCGTGTTGAAACACATTTAAATAAAGTACACCCCTTGCCCCTCTTTTATAAAAAAGCATCCATGATACTTTTCTTGCCTTTGTATTATGGTGCTTTTTTATTTTTATATTTACTTTTGTTTGCTCTTTATACATCTCATTTATTGCAAATATTCTTTTTACCCATCTGTATTGGACTTATCACACTTTTGCAAATAAAAAAGCTTCTTATTTCTAAGAAGCCCTTTTATATAGATTATTTTCCCATTATTATTTCATATGAAATAATAATATTATATAGCCGTCCAGCCGCCGTCGACCGAAAGCAGCTGTCCTGTAGTGTAGGATGAAGCATCCGATGCAAAGTACAGCAACGCGCCGTCAAGCTCGCCGTCGCGGCCGGGACGCCCCATCGGGCAGCGCATTTGTATCACCTTAAGGAAGTCGTTGTCGCCTATTACGCTAGACGTCATTTCAGACGGGAAATATGCAGGGCCGATTGCGTTGACGGTTATTCCGTACTTTGCCCATTCAATAGCAAGCTGCTTTGTCATCATCTCTATTCCGCCCTTTGTTGTGGTATAGGCAGAAAGCGGCAGTTCCATCATGCCGACTGTAGAATGAATAGAGCCAATCATAATAATCTTGCCGTAGCCGCGCTTTATCATGCCCTTGCCGACCTCACGCGAGAAATAATAAGGCGCGTCAAGATTTGTATGCATCATGGTCGTCCATATTTCGTCCGATTGCTTTTCGGCATTGTCAAACAACCCCACACCGGCGTTGTTTACAAGTATGTCTATCTTGCCGAAATAGTTTTCCACATCGGCAACCGTCTGCTTTATCTCGTCTACTTTCGTCACATCACACTTGTGCATATAGCAGCGGACGCCCAGCTTTTCAAGCTCTTCTTTTACCGCCTTAAGACGCTCTTCACGGCGTGCGACTATTGCAACATCAGCCCCGTTGCGCGCAAGCGCTTTGGCAAACTGTACTCCAAGCCCAGATGACGCCCCCGTTATCAGCGCCACCTTGCCTTTTAAATCAAAAAGATTTTCCATAATATAAACTCCTTTCAAATAGAAAGTGTAGTAAAACGCTAACTTTAGTCTGCCACAAAAGACGCACTTTTTTTCATATTAAATGTAAATTTTTTCTTAATATAATTTTTATAAAACTGCCGTTATACATACTCCTCCGCGGTTCCAATGTCCCTCACTTAAGCCGTTCAGCAATTAAACAGCGCTGAAGAAATGTTTTAACCACATATCAAAGTCCTTAATAAGACGGCTGTTCTTTATGATAAGCAGCGCATGCAGCCTGTTCTGTTCTCTTAAATCTGCCGAGTAGAAATTATACATAGTCATCTGCCGCAATAGCACCGCAACGCTATTTACTCTTTAACATTTTTAGCCGATGCCGCCGCTTCATAGTTAAATCTGGATGAAGGATACGACATAAGAAGCACAAACAACAGCGGAGTCTGCGGACCTATAAGCGTGCAGTCGGTTATTCCGTGTATAAGCACGCCGGCTATTACCGCTATAACTATAGACGCGCCCGCCCAGCCGGTCTTTTGCCTTCTTGCATCGCCTATTACGTCTTTCATTCCGCCGACGAAGTAAATCACAAGCAGTGCCGTTCCTATAACTCCAAAGCTCATAAGGAACTCCAGCGCTATATTATGCGCATGAAGCTGCAAAGCGGCGCCATACTGCTCATAAACAAACAGGAAAGACAGCGGCCCACGTCCAAACAATGGTCTGTCCGCTATAGCCTGTATCGCAGTGTCCCATATAACCTTGCGCACATGATATGTCCGGCCGCCGAGGTCCTCAAGCCGCGGGAAAAGCCCGCTTACCGTAAAGGCGGCGATTATAAGCGCTATGACAACTCCCAGCGATATAAAAAACGCTTTGCGCCGTCCGTTTATAAGCAGCATAATAAGCAGACCAACGAATAAGGGTATAAACGCTGAGCGGCAGTTTGTCAAATACAGCGACAATCCGTTTAATAAAAATACAGCTATATAAAAAATCCGGCTTTGCTTAGACGTTATAAGCTTATAAATGCAGATAAGCATGACAAACACGCATATAGTCGCAAAGTAGTTTGCGTTTATATAAATTGAAAATGGCCGGTGCGACGCATCGCTTAAGGCAAAATACGCCACTGCCTTTTCTATATATGATACGAGCACTCCCAGCAGGCTTGATATGCAGGCAACATCCAGCACGAATTCATAGAGCTTTTTTGTCATGCATATGCGCATAAATACCGACGCTATTATTATCATACATATTACGGCGCCGCAGCCCAGCCCCAAAAAGTTGCCATAGACGGACGGCACTATAAGCATCAGCGCCATCAGCGCTATTGTAAGCGGCCAGAGGGGAAGCTTTATAAATTTTGAGCGTATTTCCCTGTTTATAAAAAAATATGCAACTACGGCTATAAGCGCGGCGGCGCTGAATATTACCGGCAGAAATATGCCTATGGTAAAAAGTATAATAAGCACAGCCGCCGGCGTTATAACTTCTATTCTGTTTTCTATAATTGATTTTATATGCGAAATTTTAATCACTACCTTGCCATGTTGATAACGCAGACCCGCATAAGGCAAAGCCTAACCTTTATCATGTGTATAATGCCGCTAATTTTGCAAATTTCCTGTTTTTATCATCCTGCTTATTCTGCTTTTTCGTTTTAAATGTCCTCAAAACAGCGTTAAAGGAAATTATAGCAAAATAATATTTCTTTTTCAACAATCACAGCCGCATGCCATATTATTTTGCAGGCACTTTATCTCTTATGCATATAAGCGATGCATGCGCAATAATCAGCCTTTTTTGAATATTAGCTCCCTTTTTTATTGATATGGCAAATTACGTCTGTTATAATATATTATAATTAAATTTAGGTATAATCAGTGTGTATTAATATACTGACATATAATTTTGCAATTTTTATTCACTTAATAAATATTATAAATTGGGGAGCTTTAAATGGGTATAGAAGCATCAAATCGTATTGTGGTTAAGGTAGGTACATCTACCCTTACCTTTAAAAACGGCAAAATGAATTTACAGCGTATAGACAAGATTGCGCGGGTACTAAGCGGACTTAAGAATGCGGGCAAAGAGGTCATACTCGTGAGCTCAGGCGCCATTTCCGTCGGATGCGGCGAATTAAGGCTTAGTGAGCGGCCGCAGACTATAGAGGGCAAGCAGGCGGTCGCAGCGGTTGGACAGTGCAATCTTATGTCGATTTACGACAGATGCTTTTCCGAATATTCGCAGGTTGTTGCACAAATACTCCTCACCAGCGACGTTATTGACGACAGCGTGATGTATAAAAATGCCTGCAATACATTTGAAGAGCTTATTAAAATGGATGTAATACCTATTGTAAATGCAAACGATACCGTGTCTACCGCTGAAACGGAAATGGAAAACGACTTCCTTTCTGCAAATGTCGCGGTTATAACAAAAGCAGATGCTCTTATAATAATGACCGATACCGACGGCCTCTATGACAGCGACCCGCGCATAAATAAAGATGCAAAACTTATACCTATTGTAAAAAATATAGACGACACGCTTATGAAGTCTGCCGGAAGCAAGGGTACTCCGCGCGGCACCGGCGGTATGCGTACAAAGCTTGAAGCGGCGCGTTTTGCCATGCAGCATGACATTTATACCGCTATTATATCCGGCGAGGAGCCTGCGCTTATTTACAGCGTTTTGGAAGGCAAGCCGGCCGGCACCCTTTTCGATATTTCAAAATAAAATACGGCCTGATTATTTTTGGCGTCTTTGCTTGCTTTATTAACAAAATAAATTATTGAAGCTGTTTTACGCTTTATATCCTATGCGTACGAATTAGCAGGAAATAAAGAATGCCATAAATTTAGTCGGCAAGGCAGAATATCATATTATGAGCAGTTAGCTGCGTTTTAACGGGAGGAATAAGGAATGACGGATATTTTAGAAATTGGTAAAAGAGCCAAGGAAGCGGCAAAATCAGTTAATATAGCCGCGCTTGACGTTCGCAATGCAGCAATTTCAAATATTGCTGAAGTTATAGATAAAAATCGGCAATATATAACCGAGCAGAATAATATAGACATTGAAAATGCCGAAAGCAGCGGGATGAGCGCCGCTATGATAGACAGGCTGCGTCTTACCGACAGCCGTCTTGACGGCATAATAAAAAGCATGGGTAAAATTGTTATGTATCCCAACCCCATAGGCAAAGTTGAAAGCGGAAGCACCCTTGAAAACGGGCTTAAGATAGTAAAGACGCGTGTGCCGCTAGGCGTTATAGGTATAATTTTTGAATCACGTCCCAACGTGTCTGTTGATGCTGCGGCGCTCTGCATTAAGTCCGGCAATGCCGTTATACTGCGCGGAGGAAAGGAAGCCATACACTCCAATATTGCGCTTGCGTCACTCATGCGCCAGGCGATAAACAAGGCCGGCTTGCCTTTAGATGCTGTACAAATGGTGGAAAATACCTCACGCGAGGAAGCGAAGAAGATGATGCAGCTTAACGGCTATATAGATGTGCTTATTCCGCGCGGCGGGGCCGGGCTGATAAATAACGTTGTTAAAAACGCAACGGTGCCCGTCATCGAAACCGGAGCTGGAAACTGCCATGTATATGTTGATTATAACGCCGACGTCGATATGGCGGCTGATATTATAAACAATGCTAAGACGTCGCGCCCATCCGTCTGCAACGCCGCGGAGACGCTGCTGGTTCATAAGGATATAGCCGCCGCAGCGCTGCCCACAATTAAGGCAAAGCTGGATGAAAGCAACGTGGAGCTTCGCGGCTGTCCTGAGACGATAAAACTGCTCGGCAGCGCGGTTGTTCCCGCTTCTGACGAGGATTATTACACTGAGTATAACGATTATATATTAGCTGTTAAAGTAGTCGCATCGGTTGATGAGGCGATAGAACACATAAACAAATATAACACTAAGCACAGCGAGGCTATTGTGACAAAAGATTATGCAAATGCGCAAAAATTCCTTGACAGCATCGACGCCGCCGCTGTGTATGTAAATGCTTCTACCCGCTTTACCGACGGCGAATTGTTTGGGCTCGGCGCGGAAATAGGAATAGCGACGCAGAAGTCTCTTGTGCGCGGCCCGATGGGCGCAGATGCGCTTACATGTACAAAATATTTAATTTACGGCAACGGCCAAATAAGATAAATTATTGCTGGTTTATCTTTAAGATGCATATCAGTAAAAATATTTTTGCTCTTTAGCAATACGGCGGCAAATCGATAATCCGTATATTAATTTAGCCGGCTTTTTCTGTAGAATGTGCCTTTGACTGGGCAGCACAAATTTCTGGCAATTTTCGCTTTAGAGTGTATATTTTGTCCGATTTGGCTAAGCCAATTATAATTGTCGAAAATCTGCATCAAATAAAAGGGCCGGTATGTATATGCATTTATCAAAGTATTGTATTTGATTATGCAGCCGCTATGTGTTTTTATAAAAAATCAATTTTAAAGCAGCACATTAATATAAATTCGGCGGCGCCGTTAGTGTGGAGGAAGTATGGGCAACGATATTATGAGCCAAAAGGCAAAAAAAGAAATAGTAAAGGCACAGATTAATGAGCTTATACGATTAAAGACAGAGACTCTTTCGGCTGAAAACAAGGCGCTTAAAGAAAGAATGGCGCAGCTGGAAGAAGAGATTAATCGGCTGCACAACGAAAGCCGCGAGCTAAGTGATGAAGAAATAAGCTGCAAAGCCGGAAGGATAATTATAGATGCTCAAAAAACTGCGCAAAAGATTATATCCGACGCAAAAGAACAGGCAAAATTAATTGAGCAAGCATCAAATGATAGGCTGTCTTCACTTCAGATTAATGCCAAGGCGGCTGAAAGTGCGGTAATAAAGCTTAAGCTGGAAAGCCGTGCCGCCGGAGCCGAACTGGATAAAAGCCTTGAGGAAATCCGTGCTGTTATTAACGCGCTGGAAACTGATAAAAATTAGCGCTTTATTCCTCTACATGCCGATAGTCCGTCAACAATCCGGCAATATTTATACGGCGGCAAAGCTTTTGACATGTGCGAGCAATGTTTTTGTCGTTTGACGGCATAGCTGAAATCAAAATTTATTAATAAGCTAAGGCTGTGTCAACGACCGGTCTTAGTTTTAATTTTTATTGGAGGTATTGACAGTGAAAAAGGTAAAAATTACTGTTCTTAAAACGACTCTTGACAAAGAGCTTGCTGAGGAATACGGTGTAAACGGCCTTACCGCCTGTCCAATGCTAAAAGCCGGACAGGTATTTTTTGCCGACTACGCAAAGCCCGACGGCTTTTGCGACGAGGCTTGGAAAGCGATTTATCAATACGTTTTTGCCCTTGCGCATGGCGCCGGGAACGATTTATTTTATTATGGAGACTGGATTAGAAAGCCGGGCGTTGCAATCTGCAGCTGCAACGATGGGCTGCGCCCGGTAATATTTAAATTAGAAGCTACTGATGAGGAGTCAGTTATAGACTACACTCCCGTAAGATAGCAAGCAGCAACTTATGCTGTATATTTATTTTTAGCGATTATCTATATAAGTAAATTCAACTAAATGTGTAGTTTTAAACCTTCTAAAAATATTTCTACGTTCCCGCCATTGCTATTGCTCGGCATTTTGCATTTTATATACAATGCTCCTCTTGAAGCCGAGCGTTGGCGCTTTGAGTATATTGTAAGTAGCGTTAAGCACTATAAAAAGGCTGAGAGATGACGCAATTCGATGGTCTGGGATTTCTTGATATCTTTATTTAAGCACGTGGATTGCGGCCGGGACTGAAGCGGCAGCTTGCATATAACATTAAAATCCTGCTATCGGCTGTTTAAACGCTCATCGAGCATAAGTATATTCCATGATTAATACTCGTAAGCGGGTTTGATATGACAGCTCCGTATACTTTCGGTTAAATTATTTGCTGCTTCTAATACTGTTATCTGCAAAAGCTAAACTTTTGAAAGTTTTTGCTCTCGCTTTTGTCAGGATTTTTATTTGACGTAAGCAGAAAATAAAAACTCCGCATGCACTTAAATTTAAAGTACATGCGGAGTTAATCTTTATTGCTATTATATACGCAATTAATCGTCTGTCTTTTTATCCTTAAGCATTCTTATGATATATAAGTGACGCTCAAAATTGTCTCTATACTGCTTTTTAAGCACCGACAGTATTATTCCGCAGAAGAAGTTGAGTATCGCCACAACGCCCAGCGCGCTTATTACTATGAGCGTCGGGAATTGAAGCACCTGCCCTGTTCTTATGAAGCTTACAAGTATTGGTATAAAAAAGGCTAAAAATATTATCACAAGTATCAGCGATATAAGCCCAAAGAAAACAAACGGCTTAGTATCCCTGAACAAACGTCCGATAGTTGTAATAACCTTAAATCCGTCAGAGTAGGTGTTAAGCTTAGACTCACTGCCTTCAGGACGGTCGCGATATTCAATCGGTTCCTCCACTATGCGGAAATTATTGTCAAGAGCAAATATTGTCATCTCTGTCTCTATTTCAAAGCCCTTGGAGACAACCGGGAACGACTTTACAAAGTCTCTGCTAAATCCGCGCAAGCCCGTCATAATATCGTGCAGCTTTGAGCGAAATAGCAAATTTATCAGCCCTCTTACCAGTACATTACCTACATTGTGGAACGGACGCTTGTTTTCTGTAAAATATGTTGACGACAGCCTGTCGCCGACCGCCATGTCGGCACCTTCCTGCAACACGAGCCTTTCAAGCTGCGGCGCAAACGACGCCGGGTAAGTGTCATCGCCGTCGGTCATGATATAGCAATCGGCGTCAATGTCCCTGAACATTGCGCGAACCACATTGCCTTTGCCCTGCTTATGCTCATACCTGACAATCGCTCCGGCTTCTCTCGCAATCTCGTCTGTTCCGTCCGTGGAGTTATTATCATATACATAAATGTCTGCATGAGGCAGTGCCTGCTTAAAATCCTCTACAACCTTTTTTATCGTTTTGGCCTCATTATAGCATGGTATCAATACAGCCGTCTTCATAAAAATATTCATCCTTTCTTTTTATCAAAATACGGTCTTATGCGGTATAGTGCAAATCGTTTCGCTACATAATTCCATACCATTACAATAAGCGTTACTATTATCTTTGCAATAGATGCCGGCATGAACTGCATAAATATCAGCATAAACAGCTCTGTAAGTCCTAATCCTATTATACTTGAGCCCAAAAACACCACTTGAGACGCCACATTTTGCTTGCCAGCGTCTTCAAAAACCCAAACAACGCATATAATATAATTTAAAATTACAGAAAGAATAAATCCTGCTGCTATACATATCCAATCAGGCAGAGACGTCAGCTTCATCATCAGCATCATCGTGCCCCAGTCCAAAGCAAAGCAGATAACGCCGGTCGCTGCAAACCGGAATATCTCCAGCGCTTTGCCATGAATCTTATATCGCTTTCCCTTTATAAACGGCAGTGCCATAAGCAGCGGACACAACATAAGCAATGGCAGCGTATATCTTATGCAGGCAACAGGTCCAAGAAATAAGCTGCCTATAAGCGTCGCTATAATTGCAAGCGGTATAAGAAGTGAAAATTTTCGCTGTCTAAAGATAACCGCTATGCATAAAAGCGTCGCCCAAACTGGCATATAATTGCTCACTGTCGCCGAAAGAATCGGGATATTTCCCAAAGAATCCTGTCCAACCTTCATTAAATAATCATAATAGGCTGGGAAAAGGCTGTGTTGCTTTACTGGTATTTCATCAAGTATATCATGGAAAAAGTCCAGCCGGCTCCAATAATGATTGGTTTCTACGCTTGGATACCAATATGCATCTGTAAGATATGCAAAGGCGTCTACATATATATTAGGATGTTCAAGTCCTATTTCCAGCCATATTTTTATAAAGCTTACTGGGTCCTTTTCAAATTCACCGCTATTAAATAGATGCTTTACTGGGTCTGAAATCTCAGGTATATAATCATCCCATACCTCTTCTGGAATGTAGCGTCTTATTACCTCTTTTTGTTCTTCCGTTACGCTTTCAGGAGCAGTATTTATTACACGCACTATTTGCTGCATTGGCACGCTTAGCATTTCTCTTGAAGTACCAGGAATTATCCCCAGCGCGTTGGATATTGGACCATAAAAAATCATTACAGCTAGTATTGACGCTATAAACGTAGCCCCAAGCTTTATAAAATGCTTGCGCCCTATCCAGATTAAAAAAGGCACAGCTATTATAAAAATATATATTCCCTGCTTTCTCATAAGCGCCATTAAAATTACTGTTACTGCATATCTTACCATCAGCCATGGACTGCCTGCAACCTTATCCGGTTGACTTATATAGTCAATCGTAAACATAATAAGCAGCAGTAAAAATGCGCTGAACAGTACATCCTTGGTTGTAGTAAATACAAATACCTGTATTATCGGATTAATGGCAACAAAAAGCAAAGATATTATTATTAAAAGCTTTGGTATCCTATGCCTGCATAGGAATATTCCCATATATGCAAATGCTCCGGCAACAACAAGCGCCTGCACTATCGAATGTATAACAAGTCCCGCTTCATATGAGCCAAATAAAGCGCTGCCAAGTTTAAAGCACAACGCCAGAAAATACGTGTGTACCACCGGCTGGTGAGCATCAATTTGCTTATATATAAAGACTTGCGCCAGCTGGGCCGGGCCATCATAGCTTAAAAAGCCCGGAAACAGTGCTAAAAATGCCGGTATCCATAAGACAAGTATAAGCCCGAAAAATATAAAAAACATACCCTTGCCCGGCTTTTCCAGCCGGCCGCTGAGAATTTTACATTTATCTGACTTATATAACCAGTTCTTTACATATGGCCCAATTACAAATAGTATTCGCAGAATCGCCGCCATTACAAATGCCGTCGCTATGATGTTTATATATAAATATGGCTCGTGAAGCGGCACTGTGCCAAGCGCTGTAAACGCTGCTCCGACACATGTAAACGCCGCGAATATTCCGCCGAATACCCCGCATATCACCACGTCGCGAAAGCTTATTGATATAAGCGCGGCCCAGAACATTACGGCAAATATTATAAACCACAGCAAAGAAAACACACTTGCGGAATTTATCAGCGGCCCTGAGCTTGTTATATAGCCAATGCTAAGCCCCCATGTACCGAAAACAGCCATTAGAAAGCTTATTATAGGTATTGCTATATTCTTTGCTCTTACTTTCGCTGTCTGATTATTGCTCTCCATATTGCACCTCGTATATCCTTCTGCTGAAATCCGGCTCATTATTTACCTTAACAAAGCTACATTCCTCGCTGTTAAACTCCTCAAGCTCTCTCGGTGTTAAAATATATTTTACACCAAGGAGTTCTAAATCGTCTATATTAAGATTAAGCTGTATTAAATCAGGCTGCACAAGCTCAATAGTAGTAGGTGTATCCTTTATAAGACTTATTGATATGTGAGCATACCTGTTATATATTTCCTCATACTGACCAGACGGATCTATTTTTGACCACATTTCTGTATTGCAGTAAGTATTTGTTGAATTTATTACCGAACCGCCGTTCATTGCAATAAAATTGCCTTCTACCCACGATCCGCTCTCTGCTATCCATATTCCGTCGTCAGTCTGTTCTATCTGACGTATGGCCTGGCTTAAGCGATTATCATCTATTACGCCAAGGCCGCTGCGCACCGGATTTACTAATCCTCCTACAAGCAGCATTGTCAGGCACATGGCAACACAAAATACCGTCTGCATGCGTTTGCTTTCGCGCAGTGCAAGGAAAAACAGCACCGCAAGTATCACTATGCTTATGGCAACATATAGATAGTTAAAATATTCTCCATAAGTCAGACGTTTGCTGTAATATGTCATTGCCACTGCCATAACAGCAGCTACAGGCAGCGCCACATACAGCTTTATGCCGGATTTACGTATGGCAATTGAACGTATCAGCATTATTACATTAACAAATGATAACGCTATTACTGTGCGTATTGCCTGTGAATTGCTGAGCAGAGTGATTTTTGCAAGAAATTCTGGAAATCCCAGTACGACGTATATTCCGAAAAACACCTGCAGCGTCCACATGAAAATAAGAAGCTTGTCCTTTACCTTATCTTTAAACAAAACAAGCAGCGATAATATAGCGCCCATCGGGAAAAGACTGTAAAAGCTTGACATCTCCGACTGATTAGATGTAAGCCCTGCATCGTCAATCGGCAAAAATACATTACCGGGATATTTAAATAACAGCGATAAGCCGTTGCCGCCTATCTCGACCCTATGCCCAGGATAGGCAGAGTTCATTACCGCCTGTATCGTATCCCATGAGCGGAGCAGTATAGCAATAATGCACGCGCCCATTATTGCCACGCTGCCGACTATTATCGGTATATCCTTTTTCGCACTGAATTTAAATTCCTTGCGGCGCTCTATTATTACCCATATGCCGATAAGCAGGAACACATAGAAAAACGGTATCTGCCATGCGGGATACATTACCAGTAAGTAAGACCCGCCGGCTATAATAAAGCCCAAACCGCAAAGTATCCTCTGCCAGTATTTGGTCGTCTCCATATATATCGCTACGCATAGTATTATACCCTGTCCGTAGATGAGCATTTCAGGGAAAGAATTGGCGCCAAACCACCACTGGACAACAGGCGCAAGCGCCACCATTGCCGCATAAGTCAGCGACAGAAGTTTATTTTTCTTGGTTATTAGCATGCCCATTTCAAAGGAGACAAGAATAAGCACTACCAGCTTGCCTACCCAATAAAAGGCCATTCCCTTTGCCGGACTTAAAAATAAATATCCAATTTGGAATGGGCGGAAAATTATCGACCAGTCCATAACCGGCTGCCCATACACCATATACATGTCCGTACTGCTGCCGCGGAATATATCGCTAAATACGGAAAAATCGCTATAATACTGCGATAGCGTCATAGGGGTGTGAACCGCCCATTCGTCTGAACGTACAGCCCTGCTCTGACCTAATATAACACCGTCGTCCGTTACCACACTGTCGGGCATAAAATCTTTCCAAAGCCCTATTGACGACCCGCTTATTTCAAAAATTACCGCTAATATTATTACGCCTATGCCTATAGGCCATCTGAATTTATATATAAAGTTGCCTATCTGCTTGCCAAAAAAGTAAAGCATAAAGCAAACAAATGCTATTATAACAAAAAATGCCACTAAATGTGCCGCGCTTAAATGCTCTATTAATTTAGAAATATATTCTTTATAGCCATTTACGCCCTGAATTATTCCGCTGCAAATTACAATATAAGCCTCTGTGCAAAATGATAAAATTGCCGAAAACAATATCATTAATATAGCCGCGGCAGGGTTAAGAGGCCGGAGTTTTTGCCCTTCCCTCTTGCTCATACGTTTTTTACACACCCTTACTTTTTTGGCAAAGCTTTTTACTTTTATTTCCAACCTTTATTTTACATATTATATCAGTACATGCAGATACTGTCAATTAAGAAAAGTCTCTTCGAGTCTTTTAAATCTACATCCAAGTCCCTTTTGTTAAACAATTGCACATAAATAATATAGGACGTCTTAGCAATATTATACACGCTTTGTTCCACATACTCTTTACAAATATGTATCTTTTTGCTTTTATAATTTAGAAAGTTAATAAAGTTTTCCCTTTTAGAAATATTTAAATCCCGCACGCATATATATTATCAATGAATGTGGGGTGATTTTCACCGTGTTTGTAGTGCTGAATACGGTGCAGGCTCAAAAAAAGAGCGCGCTTGGTGGACTAATGTCCAAACTTATGGCAATATTCAGCCGCGCCAAAATCTCTGTGCGGGAAGCGCGCGCCGGAAATATAAAATATTTTATAATAGACACAGAGCTCAAAAACGGCAAAATAGAGTGGAATAAGGTTTATAATGTCGCCGGACGCGAAGCCAGCCGGCTTATTATTCCTGAAGGCATTAATCCTCCAAGGGAAAGCCACGTTAAAGCGTACGACTCATCTAAATTTATTTTGCATGTATTTTACAACACAATTTTCAGCATATTAAAAAATATGCAAATGTCCCCTGACAGCATTGTCATAGGTATATACGACCCTTATGCCAAAGCCGCCGAGGTTTCACCATCATTTCTAAAATATTGCAGACATTTGAAAGTCGTAACAGATTTTCCAGATAAATATTATGAATACAGCGAAAAGGCCATGTCAGAATATGGCGCGGGAATAATAGTTTCTGACACATGCTACTCATTTGAAAACTGCAATATTATTATAGCGCCTTTCGGCATGGCAGGATGCAACTATTATCCGCATAACGCTCTTGTCTTTGATATTGACGGTATTTGCGGCTACTCAGTAACCAATGAGTGCATTAAGCTGCCTAAAATATATACCCGCGAACTGCCGCCGAGAGTAAGCGAAGCCGCCTTTGCCGCAGCACTTTATGAGCGCGCAAGAGTAAAGCAAATAGGTAATATTATTCCTAAATTTATGGTAATTAACGGAAGGAAAATGTCGCTATATGATATTTTGGCAAATATTCCGCAACCTTTAGTCAAATCTAATATAAAGATTATCTCTTGACATAATAATATCATTTAATTATAATATAGGTTATTATAAATTAAGCATTAAGCTTTTAAGAGTAGGAGCAGCAACAGTATGGCAAAACAGTTTATTCTTACCGACGACGGTTTAAAAAAATATGAGCAGGAGTTAGAAGAACTCAAAACGGTAAAAAGGAAAGAAGTCGCTGACAAGATAAAGGTAGCTCTTTCTTTCGGCGATTTATCGGAAAACAGTGAATATGATGAGGCTAAAAACGATCAGGCTAAGCTTGAGGCAAGAATAGTAGAGCTTGAGGCTATGCTTCAGAATGCTAAAGTTATTGATGAAAAAGACCTTTCGACAGATACAGTTAATGTAGGTTCAAAGGTTAAAGTACTTGATATGGAATATGATGAAGAAATAACATATAAAATAGTCGGCTCTGCAGAGGCGGATCCCAAGCAGGGACTTATATCTGACGAATCGCCGCTCGGAAAGCAGCTTATCGGCAGCAAAATAGGCGACACTGTCACTATTGAGGCGCCAGCCGGTGAAATTCACTTTAAAATTGTTGATATTTCTTTGTAATCTCTGCAAATATTTACGGCCGGCTATAGCCGGCCGTTTTCTGTTCACACTATTATTGATGTAAGTATGAAGCAATAGTTTTTCTATGCATATGCAAAGCAGTAAAGATGGCTTATCTAATTAGCTTTGTTTAAAATTTGTATATATTCATCCGCTGCAATTGGTGTATAATATATATGTATAAGATTTTAGCGGCGCGTAAGGATGTGTTATAATGTCGGAAAAGTATGGCGAAATTCCAAAGGATTTGAAAGGGAAAATAGGCCATTACTGGTATTATTATAAATGGATGATTATTGCCGGTGTATGCGTTATAGGCCTTGTTATTCTGTTTCTGGTTCAAGTAGTATTCAAAACAAAGGCAGATTATACTATAGTTTTAGGCATGGACACTTATGTCATGGACGAGCAGATAGAGCCTATACGCGATTATTTGGAACAATTTGCAGAAGATGTTAACGGCGACGGTAAGATTAAAATCGATATTTATAACATGACCGGCAGCTTGGATGATACACAAAATCGCGATTTACAGTCCAAGCGCTTTACCTCGGAAATGCTGCTCGGCAATATCACGCTTGTTATTGCTGACCAGGATTTTTATTCCTTTGTTAAGGGCGACGAGGTATTCAGCGATGACTACGGCGATGAAAACATAAAGGGATATAATTGGGTCGGCACCGACATACAGCAGCAGTGCGCTCCGTATTTCCCTGCGGATTTATACTTCTGCATGCGGCAAATTGAAAGCACTTCTTTTGAATCTAATGAAAAGGTTATGGAAAAATACAACGCATCTAAGGCTCTGCTTGACAAAATGATAGAAAATTCCGCTGTAAATCGGCTTAATTAGTCTAATTGTTGCATTGAAATATTAGAGATTTGGCGGTATTATATTATTATATATTTTTGCAGTTTTAATTAATATTCAATTTATACTCTTTGTTTGATTTATGACTGGCTTTATGCGAACCGACCTAATCTTTCTGCTTAAATGCAGTTATAATTTACGCTTATGGAGATATTGAAACAGTCTGTACTATAACCGACCACAGAACTGTACAGAATGATAAATATTTGCATTTATTAAACGAATTTAAATAAAAACATTATATTGTGAGGGGAAAATTGTGAGAAGTGATCTTATAAAAAAAGGCCCTGCAAGGGCTCCGCACCGTGCGCTTATGAGCGCGCTTGGCGTTACGCGTGAAGAAATGAAGCGTCCGTTTGTCGCGGTGGTTAATTCCAAAAACGACTATGTTCCGGGACACATTAATCTGGACAAAATCGCCGACGCCGTTAAAGCGGGCATACGCAACGCCGGCGGCGTACCGTTTGAGTTTAATACTATAGCGGTATGCGACGGCATTGCCATGAACCACGACGGCATGCATTACTCTCTGCCGTCGCGAGAGATTATTGCAGACTCTATTGAAATTATGCTTATGGCACATCCGCTGGACGCTATTGTTTTCATTCCCAACTGCGACAAAGTTGTTCCCGGCATGCTCATTGCCGCTGCAAGGCTTAATCTGCCCTGCGTATTTGTAAGCGGCGGGCCTATGATGCCCGGCAAGCTTAACGGCGGAAGAATTGGCCTCTCAAATATATTTGAAGCGGTTGGCGCGCACGCCGCCGGTAAAATAGACGACAATGAGCTGTGCAATTATGAAAATCATGTTTGTCCCGGCTGCGGCTCATGCTCGGGCATGTACACCGCTAATTCTATGAACTGCATCACCGAGGCATTGGGACTGGCTCTGCCCGGCAACGGCACCATTCCTGCAACCGACGCTGCTCGCATCAGGCTGGCTAAGACGGCCGGCGAGCTCGTTATGGAGGTTTATGAAAAGCAGCTTACTCCGTCCAAGATACTCACCAAAAACGCCTTTGCTAATGCAATTAGGACGGACATGGCTATAGGCGCTTCCACCAATACGGTGCTGCATCTTACAGCCATTGCCCACGCGGCGGGAGTAGATGTGAGCCTTTCTACCTTTGATGAGTTGGGCCGCGACACGCCGCAGATATGCAAGCTTAATCCCGCGGTGCCGGATATGTACATAACCGACCTTAACGATGTAGGCGGCATCTCTGCAGTTATGAAAGAGCTTTATAAGGCGGGCCTTATTGACGGCAAAGCACAGACGGTGTGCGGCCCGGTTAAAGACAAAATTGAGCGCGTGCCGGATGCCGACGGGCATATAATACGCACCATAGGCAACGCTTACCGCAAGGACGGCGGCATTGCCGTACTGTACGGTAATCTTGCCGAAGATGGCAGTGTTGTAAAGCAGGGCGCCGTATCTCCCAAGATGATGGCACACTCAGGTCCCGCGAGGGTGTTTGACGGCGAGGACGCCGCTTCTGAGGCTATACTTTCCGGCAAAATTAATCCCGGCGACGTCGTTGTAATAAGATACGAAGGGCCTAAAGGCGGCCCGGGTATGAGAGAAATGCTCCAGCCGACGGCTGCGCTTGAAGGCATGGGACTTGGCGAGACGGTAGCACTTATTACTGATGGACGTTTCAGCGGCGCTTCTAAGGGCGCATCGATAGGACATGTTTCTCCTGAAGCGGCCAGCGGCGGTAATATCGCATTGGTCAAAGAGGGCGATATTATAGATATTAATATACCGGAGCGGACGCTGGAGCTTAAAGTGTCTGATGCGGAGCTGGAAAGCCGCCGCAAGGAATGGAAATGTCCGGAGAAAAAACTTACAGGCTATCTTAAGAGATATGCGGGTCTTGTTTCCTCCGGTGCCGAAGGCGCTGTTATGAAAGATTAATTTTTCATTAAAATATTTTTGAGAGCTTTACATTTTAATATGTAAAGCTCTCTTTTTATATTAAAAGCGTATTTGTTGCACATATCTATGCAACTTTTATTATAATTAAGCCTTTTATTAGACAACAATTTACCCAATTAAAGGAGAAATAAGGAATGAGCAATATCAAGACAGATACGATAATACGGACGGTGGTGTTAGGGATATCGCTGATAAATCAGATAATAGTGATGTGCGGGTTAAATCCCTTACCCTTTGCCGACGATGAGATATACGCTTTCGTATCAACTCTCGTTACCGTCGCCGCCGCTGTTTGGAGCTGGTGGAAAAATAACTCCCTAACCAAATCGGCGCAGGCAGCAGATGAAGTCAAGGACGCCATTAAGTCCGGTAATATTACTGCAGATGACGTTGAAGTACTTGTTAACAGTAATAATTGATTTTTAGCTTAACTTGACAAATTTATAATAGGCGGATATAATACAAATAGAGGATAGCAACCGTTAAAAGACGGTTAGCCCAACTTACGAATTTAATCCGCTTCCATTGAGCCGGGGGCGGATTATTTTTTTATGTTCTTAATTATATCCTGAATTGCAATTATGATTATCATAACCGTAATCATGGTCATAAGTTCCATAAAACCACTCCTTTCACTGCAAATCAGTTACTTGACTGAAAGAGTGATTTTTAGGAGTGGACTAACCGCCCTTTGTGCTATCCTCTAAAATGGATTATACAATAAGATTGCAAATATTACAATCTATGTAAAATAAGACATAATATTATTAATAATTTAGTTTTAACTAGAAAGGAGAAATAGATGAGAAAGATAGCGATATATGCAGGGCACGGGGGAGCCGACAGCGGAGCCATAGGACAAAACGGGGAGCTTGAAAAAGACTATACTCTTAAGATTGCCACGGCGGCAATAAATGCCCTTAACGCATCAGGTTATGAGACTATAACC